>SAMEA3663208__coassemble_32_pt1 | contig 143852 bp, 105 predicted proteins | sample SAMEA3663208__metabat2_low_PE_010 | metagenome-assembled genome bin SAMEA3663208 (sample SAMEA3663208) | pig gut metagenome | biome: pig gut; feature: pig-associated habitat; material: faeces | place: China | collected 2013
AACAAAGAGGCTGTTTTTTAATAGTCTCGCAAACAAATATTTTCGAATGAAAAAAGAATTATACGACAGAATACTGGAGCATTTCAGGGCAGAGATGCCCGAAGTGACCACTGAGCTTACATACAACACCACGTTCCAACTGCTCGTGGCTGTGATGCTCAGTGCGCAGTGTACAGACAAGCGGGTGAACATGGTGACACCCGCCCTGTTCGAGCGTTTCCCCGATGCGGCACGTCTTGCCGACGCAGACTTCGGCGAGGTGCTCTCGCTCGTTTCATCCGTATCCTATCCCAATGCCAAGTCGCAGCATCTTATCGACATGGCACGGATGCTAATCGAAAAATACGGAGGTGAAGTTCCGCACACACTCGACGAACTCACGTCACTGCCAGGTGTGGGACGCAAAACAGCCAACGTGATGCTATCCGTAGCTTTTGGGGAGAACGCAATGCCCGTTGATACCCATGTATTCCGTGTCAGCCATCGCATGGGACTTGTGAAAAAGACAGACGACACCCCACTGAAGGTGGAGAAGACACTCTGCAGGTACATACCCTCCGATGAGTTGGGCAGAGCCCACCATTGGCTGCTACTTCACGGGCGCTACATCTGCACCGCACGTTCGCCCAAATGCCCCAAGTGCCCTTTCAATACCATTTGTCAATATAATTTATAAAACTATGATAATCAGAAAAACGACGCTTGCTGTCATATTTGGCATTTCATCCTTATGCGTGAATGCACAGACAGTAGCTCCCGACAATACGGGAATGGATATCGACGCCAGGGAATGGACCAAAGGCGTGAGTATGGGATGGAATCTCGGCAACTCGCTGGAGAGTGCCGGAGCCGCATGGGATGATGCTACAGGCACATGGAACAATGCGTGGATAAAAGACTATAACCAATGGGAGACGGCATGGGGCAACCCCAAGACCACACGCGACATGATAAAGGCAGTGAAGGCTGCAGGATTCGATGCCATAAGAGTGCCAGTGAGATGGGTGCCGCATATCACCGACTATTCCACGATGACTGTGGATCCCGTATGGATGGCACGCGTGAAGGAAGTGGTTGACTGGTGTCTTGACGAGGGATTCACCGTGATAATCAACACCCATCATGAATTGTGGCTTGAGCGACATGCCTTTTATAAAGAACAAACCGAACTGCAGCGTAAGCTGAAAGCCCTTTGGACAAACATAGCCACGGAATTCAGGGACTATGACTCCCGACTCGCCTTTGCCGGCACAAATGAGGTGACAGACGACTGGAAGACACCAACGGCTGAGAATCTTGCAGTGCAGAACGGATATAACCAGGACTTCATAGATGCCGTGCGTGCCACGGGCGGCCGCAACTACTATCGCCAGCTCATCGTGCAGACCTACGCTTGCGACCCCAACTATGGCTTGTCGGGATTTGTCATTCCCAAGGACAAGGTGGAAGGTCGCCTGTCGGTGGAGTTCCACTACTACTCACCTTATTCTTATTGTAGCGGCGCAGAAGGATGTTATTATTATTGGGGCGAGGCATTCGCCGACAAGGGGAGCATCACTCCCGACGGCAACGAGAGAGGCCTTAGTAATCTGTTCACACAGATTCGCAAGGCATGGTTTGAAAAGGGACTCGGAGTAGTTGTGGGAGAATATGGTGTGGCGAGACATTATTCAGACGAGGCACATCGGGACGTGCAAGACGACAACGCACGATATTACCTCGAATGTGTGGCAAGCGAGTCACGCAAGAACGGCTTTGCAGCCTTTGTATGGGACAACAATGCCTTTGGCAACGGTAGCGAGAAATTTGGCATCTTCAACCGTAACAATGGAATGAGCGTTGACACACCACATTTCCTTAACGGTATCACGGCGGGTTCGAAAACCGGATTTTCCGAAGAGATCATTGAGGAAGGTCAGGAAGACGCAGGAAAGGGAGGACGCGAGATATGGAACGGCAGCAAGCAATTGGGATGGGGTGATGCCATAAAACTTCCATCCACGGTGTTTTCAAATGCCACGACCTCAGCCACACTCGTGTTGTATTACGAACCTATCGCTACAGCTGAATACACTGACATACAGTTCTGTTATTCCAATTGGAGCAAAATAAATCTCAAGGTTGGTGACACTTCCATTGAAGGCGACTTCAATCCACGCGGCTATTACGGAGTCAATACCGGTTCGTTCATAACCCCCTTCGCCTTTGATGCCACATCGCTCACCTCACTCAAGAAGAGCGGGATGATCATCCAGGGATATGGAGTAAAGGTGTCAAAGATTGTCATCCTCGATGCTTCAACAGGCATAGCCACAACAAGTATTGATTCATACAAGTCGTTGCCCATATATACACTTGGTGGCATCAGGCTGAAGTCTGAACTTAAAGAAAGTGACAATGTCCTTATCAAGCAATACTGTCGTCTGAAATATTAGTAGCTGAATATTACAAATAGTTAAAAAATAATAAAAATACCATTGTTTTGGTACAAGTTATTCTTTTTTTTCGTACCTTTGCATCGAATTTGGGGATATTATGCCCTATTGGATTGATTTTCAGTTAATTACAAAATAATAGGTATTTTTTAAGATGAGACAATTAAAGATTCAGAAGAGTATTACAAACCGTTCGAGCGAGGCTCTGGACAAATATCTTGTAGAGATTGGCCGTGCGCCGCTTATCTCCATCGACGAGGAGATTGAGCTGGCACAGAAGATTCGCAAGGGTGGTCCTGAGGGCGAGCGTGCCAAGGACAAGTTGGTGACTGCCAACCTGAGATTCGTTGTGTCGGTTGCCAAGCAATATCAGCATCAGGGTCTTACTCTTACTGATTTGATTGACGAGGGTAACATTGGTCTTATCAAGGCTGCGCAAAAGTTTGATGAGACACGTGGATTTAAGTTTATCTCATACGCTGTTTGGTGGATTCGCCAGAGCATCCTTCAGGCCATTGCCGAGCAGAGCCGCATCGTGCGACTTCCGCTTAATCAGGTAGGTTCGCTCAACAAGATTAACCACGAGATTAACAAGTTTGAGCAGGAGAACCAGCGTCATCCTTCCGTTCAGGAGTTGAGTCAGATGACCAAGCTTGACGAGGAGAAGATTGGTCAGAGCCTTATGGCAGACGGTCACCACGTGTCGATTGACGCTCCGTTCCAGGATGGTGAGGACAACTGTATGCTCGACGTGATGCCAAGCGGTGACGACAGCCGCACCGACCGCATGGTTGACCATGAGTCGATGGCCATGGAGCTGAACAATGTGCTGAACAAGGTATTGAAAGACCGCGAGATTACAATTATCCGCGAGTGCTTCGGTATCGGATGCCATGAAAAGGGTCTTGAGGAAATCGGCGACCAACTCGGTCTGACACGCGAAAGAGTGCGCCAGATACGCGAAAAAAGCATCGCAAAGCTTCGTGACAGCGGCAATGCAAAGATTCTTATGAAATATTTGGGTTAATTTGCTTTAAAAATTTTGCTGCTCCAAAAAAAATCACTACCTTTGGGGCGCATGAAGAGCGAATGGTCAATAAAGATATTGATGCTGGGCATACTCGCATGTATGTCCAGCATTTCTTTTGCGGGGGTCAAGACCGACTCCATGCTGATTTCGCGCGTCTTCGAATACCGCAACAATTTCCCTTCGGGAGTTACCGACTCTACACGAAATATCTACTTGAAATATTATGTGGATGTGCAGCGACGCAACGCCTCTCTTGCGCTTGTGCCCACACTCTACAACATTTCCCGCGGAAGACGCGAATTTGTGGGAGAAAGCTACGGCACAATACAGTTTACTGACATCAAACACTACGACATACAAAAAGAACTGCAACTGTCAACCATCCCTCACAGCAGCCAAGTGATGCCAACAGTGGTAAGCTACATGATACCTGACATATATGGAATTGACCTCATTGACGGCAATCTCCTGTCGCCGTTCAACAGGGACAACAGGAGATATTATTCATACCATACTACAAACATCAGCGAGAGATACAGCCTAATCTCATTTCTGCCAAGAGCCCTCAGCACACAGTTAGTGAAAGGCTTTGCACTTGTGGAAAACAATACAGGCCGCATAGTTACTACAAAGATCACGGGCGAATATGACATGATGGAGTTTTCTATAGATGTGGAAATGGGAGACATGGACAAGAATTCCACCATCATCCCAAAACGCACTACGGCACGCACCTTGTTCAAGTTCTTAGGCAATAGGATCAGCTGCGACTACACAGCTCTCTTCAACTGTGAGGGCACAATCCCCGACACCATTCCAGACAAGCGCAGGGTCATGAACTCACTCAGACCTATACATCTGACCGCAACGGAAAGAGGACTATATGACCAGCATTTCGGAAATACCGACAGTATCACCGTCACTGAGCGCAACAGCAACACATGGGAAGTAATAGGCAACCATATATTCAACAGCCACGGCACTGGCACTGACAAGGCTTCCGTGAGACTGTCACCCCTACTCAACCCTTTGTATTTCAGCTACAGCGGCAGAAGGGGACTATCATACCATATCAGGATGGGAAGCACACTGAAGTTCAACGACAATAATTATATCACCTTCTCACCCCGTATCGGTTATAACTTCAAGATTTCGCAGTTTTTCTTCCAGACACCACTGCGATACACCTTCGACAACAGGCATCACGGATGGATAGAATCCAACGTGGCCAACGGCAATAGAATAACAAGCCTCGACCTGCCCGACTATTTCAACGACTTCAACACCCGACTGGCAATTAACTACCTTATAGGGAATGTGGAGGTTACACCATCACTGATGTATCACCACCGCTCATCGGTTAATCCCGAAGGGCTAAGGCTTGAAGGCAAGAACACGACATACAGCAGTTTTGCCCCGTCGCTGAGGATAGCATATACTCCATCGACAAAAATGCCCACATTCTCAGTTAATTATGAGAGAAGCGTTAAAGGAATAATTAAATCAAATATGGAATATGAGAAATGGGAATTTGACATATCATACAAGAGAAAGATGCACTCACTGAAGACTCTCAACCTGCGCACTGGGTACGGATTTTACACCAACCGCAAGACAATGTATTTCATTGATTATACCAACCTGCACGAGAACTATCTTCCCGACGGTTGGGATGACGAATGGACGGGGGAGTTTCAGTTGGTGAGGAGCGAATGGTACAATACTTCGAAATACTACTATAGGGCAAATGCCTCGTATGAGTCCCCACTGATGTTCCTGGCTTTCACTCCATTTATCGGTAAATACCTTGAGGCAGAACGATTGTATGCAAGTTTCCTGTTGCTCGACAACACGCGACCCTATACTGAATTGGGATATGGTTTCAAGTCCCGCTACTTTTCCATAGGTCTGTTCGGCAGTTTCCTAAGTGCAAGTTTTCAGGATATTGGTTGCAAGTTCACCATCGAACTATTCAGGAAATGGTGAGAGACGATTGAAAGATTGAAATATTGAAATATTGAAATATTGTAAATTCTAATTTCTAAATTATAAAGATATGACATCATTAACCGTTTATAAGGCGAGTGCCGGTAGCGGAAAGACCTTCACGCTTGCCACTGAATACATAAAGCTGCTGATAACCAATCCCCAGTGCTATCGCAGCATCCTTGCCGTGACCTTCACAAACAAGGCAACAGAGGAGATGAAGATGCGCATACTCAGCCAACTTTATGGCATAGCCCATGGACTGGATGACTCTGACGCATACCTCGATGTAGTTAGCGACTCGCTCGGAATGTCACCACAGGTGGTGAGAAAGCAAGCCGGCATTGCACTCAACCTGCTGCTTCATCATTACAGTAACTTCCGAGTGGAAACCATCGACTCATTCTTCCAACGGGTGTTGCGCAACCTGGCACGCGAACTTGACCTAACAGCCAACCTGCGCATTGAGCTGAACGACTCTGAGGTGGAGGAATTGGCAGTGGATGAACTCATATCCTCACTGAGAATGGATGATAACCTGATGAAATGGATACTCGACTATATCCACGACAATATCAATGACGACAAGAGTTGGAACGTAATCACGCCACTGAAGAAATTCGGAAAGACCATCTTCCGAGACTTCTACAAGGCTGAGAGCAATAAACTCAAAGAAGCCACACGCGATTCTAACTTCTTCCCAAAATACATTGAGACGATAAGGAAGGAGGCAGAACAGTCGCGCTCGTTCTTTAAGGAAGTGGCAGCATCATTCTTTGATGTCCTCGACCAAAACAATCTGACCGTCAGTGATTTTTCTAATGGAGCAGGAGGTGTTGCCGGTTTTTTCATCAAGCTTCGCGACATGACTTCACTTGACAAGGCTATCGGACCACGCGTCATAGCGGCATCGCTTGATGCCAAGAAATGGATTTCGAGTTCCAAAATAAAAGAACCACGATATACAGAAATACTAAATATCGTCACTACTGACCTTATGCCAATATTAGAATATGGCATAAAAGAATTCCCCAAAAAGTACTACATGTATTGCAGCGCCATGGCAACATTGCGCCATATCAACGAGCTAAGACTGTTAGGCAGCATCGAGCGCAAGGTGCGTGAACTGAACAAGGAAGCAGGACGCTTCCTTCTCAGCGACACGCAGCAGCTGCTGCACTCGCTGATCAACGATACCGACTCACCGTTTATCTTCGAGAAGATAGGAACAATTCTCGAACATATCATGATTGACGAATTCCAGGACACGAGCACCGTGCAGTGGGCAAACTTCAAGGTGCTGCTTAAAGAGTGCATGAGCCATCAGGACTCTTCCAACCTCATTGTGGGAGACGTGAAGCAGAGCATCTACCGCTGGCGGTCGGGCGACTGGCGTATGCTCAACAATATCAAGGAGGAATTTCCCAACTCAGAGAACAGTCTGAAGATTACAACCCTCGACACCAACTACCGCTCGCAAGGCAATGTCGTGACATTCAACAATGCATTCTTCAGTGCAGCCGCCAAGATTGAGTGTGACAATATCAGGAAGAATTGCCCTGGCATGGCAGACCAACTACAGAAAGCATACAATGACGTGGAACAGAAGTTCAAGTCAGATAACAAAGGTAAGGGGGAGGTGGTCATAGAGATGCTGCCTAAGGACTCAGATGAGGAAGACATGATGCAACGTATAGAAGATTGTATAGACAGTCTAATTAAAGACGGCACACCACTGGACCGCATTGCCATCCTTGTACGCAAGAACGACATTATTGCAAACATTGCGCAACACTTTGCCATAAGTCGCCCCGACTTCCATATCGTGAGCGACGAGGCATTCCGTCTTGACGCGTCAGTGGCAGTGAGGATTATTATCAACGCACTTCACCTGCTGACACATCCCGAAGAGCAGCTCACACAAGCCATATTGGTGAAGCTATACCACAGGGCAATAGTCAATCCTGATGCCACCGACAATGAGCTTCTGCTCACGGGCGAGCCTCTTCTCCACCTCTTGCCCGCGGAATACACTGCCAATATGGAGAAACTCGCTGCCATGCCACTGTTTGAACTCGTGGAGACGATATACAGAATATTCAGCTTGAGACAGATAAAAGGCGAAGCCGCATATATATGTGCATTCCATGACCATTTGGCAGACTTCCTTAGCACTAATCCCGGAAATATCGACATATTTGTAAAACATTGGAACACAACAATATGCAGCAAGACCATCAGCGTGAATACACAAGACGGCATACGCATACTCTCAATCCACAAGAGCAAGGGACTGGAGTTTGACAACGTAATCATCCCCTTCTGCGACTGGCTCAACGAGATGCCTGGCACACAGATATGGTGCTCGCCCAAGGTGGAGCCCTTTAATGAACTGCCCTTCCTTGCCGTGGATTACAAGGCAGAACTGGAGCGCAGCATATATGCCGACAATTATTTCATTGAGAAGAGCCAGAACACGGTTGACAACCTCAACCTGTTATATGTGGCATTCACACGTGCGGTCAGCAACCTGTATGTATTCAGCAAGCGAGGTCAGTCAGCCTCACGGCGTGCACATCTCATCGAAAACACTTTGACGACAATAGCCAAGTCTCTCAATGGGGGTGAGTTGTCAGGAGAGGAGAATAAGGACAGTATGCTGCGTTTCACATTCGGCTCGCGCCATATTCCGGAGAAAAAGAAAGACAAGAAATCACTCAACGTTCTCAACCAGCCATCTGTGTCCGAGACAATGGAATTGAAAGAATACGATTCGAAAGTGAAATTCAGGCAAAGCAACAAGAGCCGCGAGTTTATCTCAGGCGACGATGAGGGAGAATCAAATGGCTATCTCAAGATGGGATGCATACTGCACAACGTGTTCTCCACCATACACACCACTGACGATGTGGATAACGCATTGCTGCAACTCGAACAAGAAGGATTGCTATATGACGAGACATTCAACAGGAAACGCATTGTGGATATGCTGCACAAGCGTCTCACGCATCCCAAGGTGGCGGAATGGTTTGCCCCGGGGAATAAGGTCTTCAACGAATGTGAAATACTATGCGTGGACAAAGACACTGGATTGGTTGTGCCACAGCGTCCTGACCGTGTAATATATGACGGCACCATGATGACCGTGATTGACTTCAAGTTCGGACAACCTCGTGATGAATATTATGAACAGGTGAGAGGGTACATGAACCTGCTGAAATCCATGGGTCACCATGAAGTAAAAGGCTATCTGTGGTTTGTGTATTCCAACAAGATTGAAGAAGTGAAATAAGTTTTGTATTAACAGAAATAGCAATAAAGAAATATGAAAACATTCCTCGAATACGTGGCCGAAGACCTCATATCCAAATACGGCACAGACCTCGCCCACACCGCAGTTGTATTCCCCAACAAGCGTGCTTCGCTCTTTCTCAATGAGCATCTTGTCAGGATTGCCGGAAAGCCTATATGGAGTCCTGCATATATAACCATCAGCGACTTGTTTCGCCAACATTCACAGTTGGTTGCTGGCGATTCGATAAAGTTAATTTGCGACCTCTACAAGACTTATATAGAGGTTACCAGATCCGACGAGACACTCGACCATTTCTATGGTTGGGGACAAGTAATGCTCGCCGACTTTGATGACCTGGACAAGAATATGGCAGATGCCTCAAAGGTGTTCTGCAACGTGCGCGACCTGCACGAACTTGACAATGTGTCATATCTCACGGACGATCAAGTGGAATCATTGCGCCAGTTCTTCAGCAATTTCAGCGAGGACAAGAACACCGAACTCAAGCAGAAGTTCCTGAAATTGTGGAGCCGATTATATGACATTTACCGACTGTATAATGAAAGACTTGCCTCACAGGGACTCGCATACGAGGGGGCGTTGTACAGACAGGTGGTGAGCAACCACGACGTACATTTTGAATACGACCGGTACGTCTTCGTTGGATTCAACGTCCTCCAGCAAGTGGAACAGCAACTCTTCACGCGACTACAGAAAGAAGGCAAGGCAAAGTTCTACTGGGACTTTGACGACTATTACATCAATACCGAAGCTGGTCACTACATATCCACATACCTGCATTATTTCCCCAACGAGCTTAAACTGACATATGGCGATATATACCGCAACTTCTGCCGTAAGAAAAACATCACCTTTGCCTCTGCCACAACCGAGGACATACAGGCGAGGTATGTCAGCCATTGGATGGACAACGTGGAACGTATAGCCGACGGGCGAGAGACAGCCGTTGTGATGTGCGACGAGTCGCTGCTGCAAAGTGTAATCCAGTCGATACCCGACACCGTGAACAGCGTGAACGTGACCACGGGCTATCCACTTGCACACACCCACTTTGCCTCGCTGCTTGATGACATCGCAGCACAACATACCGAGAAGTTCACCAACGTCCAACTGCTCGATTGGGCTATTGCCTTGTTAAAAGTCATGGCTGAGGGTCAGGTTGGAATCCATGATGATGAGGCCAATGATGATAATGAAAACCAGTTGATTGCCGAAGCCTTGTTCCGCACATATACTGTCGTAAACCGTCTTTCAGAACTTGTCAAGTCAGGAGACCTCAATGTTGACCTACGCACTCTGATGCGCCTGTATAGTGGGATTGTGCGCGCCACAAGCATACCTTTCCACGGAGAACCTATCGTGGGAGTGCAGATTATGGGTGTGCTCGAAACCCGCAACATCGACTTCCGCCATCTGCTCATACTCTCGTGCAATGAGGGTAATATGCCAAAAGGAGTTAACGACACGTCGTTTATACCTTACAGTGTGCGCAAGGCTTACGGTCTGACCACCATCGACAACAAGGTGGCTATTTATGCATATTACTTCTATCGTCTGCTGCAGCGTGCCGAGGACATCACGATACTTTACAACAATGCCGCCGACATGACATCCACGGGCGAAATGAGCCGCTTCATGCTTCAGATGCTTGTAGAAAGCGGACATGACATCAAGCAAGTGAACCTGTCGCTTCCGCAGGTTGCCACGGTGATTCCTTCCAGTGACGCCGGGAAAGATGACGAGGTGATGAGACGGTTACACAGGCGTTTCGACAAAACCCTAAACTCAGGGCAAAGGACAGCGCTCTTCACACCAAGCTCAATCAATATTTACCGCAGCTGTCCTAAGAAATTCTACTACCGATATGTAGCCGCCATAGCAGAACCGGAAGACGACATCGACGACGGGACAATCGACGCCCCGACCTTTGGCGACATATTCCACAATGCCGCACAAACCATTTACGAGAGAATCATATCAGCCTATGGCTCAACGATTACAAAGGAAACATTGCAGAAACTCTTGAAGGATGACGATTACATACGTGGTGTCATCAACGACCTGATGCACCCTGTAAACGGCATTCAACTAATCAACGCCAGTGTTATCTTCACATATATAAAACAACTCATACGGATTGACCTTCGACTTGCCCCGTTCACCATCATAGGACTGGAGAAGGACGTGAGCAAGACCATAACCATCGACACTCCAAGAGGAAAGGTGGTAACCACTATTGGCGGTCGCATCGACCGTCTTGACTGTGTGTTATGCGATGATGGCTTGCAGCGTATTCGCGTGGTGGATTACAAGACGGGCAGCAACGACAAAATCAAGGACAGCTATATACTTCAGGCTTTCACCTACTCGCTGCTTGTTGATGAATCACACACGTTAAATCCCGGAAAACTACAGGTCAGTCCTGCCCTACTCTACATACAGCATGCCGCAGGAGAGAATTTCGACCCTACCATCATATATGAGAAGAAAAAGGTGAGCGACATATCAGAATACCGCGAGACATTCACCGAATCCATACATGAAACTCTTGCCGAGATATTCAACCCTGATGTCCCGTTCAACTGTACGACAGATACCAAGGAATGTGCCTACTGTCCCTATTGCCCTCTTTGCGGAGGTGCACGGGGATAGCGGGCACATCCGCCCCGCTATCCCAACTGTCAGTCGCGCAGGATTTTCAGCTTATATATGTTGCCTGCCTCGATGTGCATCACCCTGCGTATGTCGTCGTCAAGGGGGGATATCGCCAATGCCACATGCCCCATGGTGCGGCGTAGGTTTATCTCTGCCATGGCAAGCTTGCCCCCTTCTGCCACCATCATGTCTATACCAAATGGACCTGCGTATGTCATTTTGCCTGACATGCAGTCAATCACTTTGGATATAAAGCCGTCAACCTCTCCAAGCTGAACATACTTGGATAAAATAGTCCTCTTAACATTCTCAGTAGCAAGCAGATTACCTGTATATGCTCCATTAATGGTTTGGAATAGCGAGAGTCCTAAATAATTCACCTTGCCATCGATATTGCGTTTGAATTCCAATCCGAAATCGAGCACCTTATTATAATAGGGCTCCACCATTACCGACTTCTGTGCCGCTATAGTGTTGCGCAGCCATCCCAGTGTATGCTCGTCCAAAGTGTCAGAGAGGAATCGGATGCCCCTGCCACTGCAGCTCCAAGGAGCCTTTGCCACCACCTTATTATATTTATATATAAGGTCGAGCACGCTGTTTATGTTTTCACACTCGTATGCCACGGCGATACCCAAGGATTCAAGCAGCATCTTTGCAGTTCGCCTGTGCGACTCGTGCCGTATGCTATTCAGCTCATCAGAGTCAGGAATGAGGGTTGGCTTAACACCCCTTCGCTTCAGGTAGTAAGCCAAAGACCTGTCCCATCCCCACGGGTCAACATGAGCAATAGTAAGGGAGTCGAGAGAGGATTCCTCCACAAACTCCACATTAGCCTGATGCCACGGACGATATTTTGCCACCTGCTGGCATAGTCTTGTGAATGTCCTTGAGGCATGAGCTATGTCATCCACAAGAACAGCATCGCAATCCTTAGCCCAAAGTGCAGGCATGAAGTCGAGCGACGAACGCAACGCACGAGCGGCATGCGGCGGAGTGAAATTATCCAAGTCGGCGGCAAGTGCGAGGTCGTGACCCGGATTGAATATATGTAGTGTCTTATCCATCATAAAAAAGCCAATAAATAATCGTTGGAATCAGTAAAAAAGCCCCTAAAAGAGGCAAAATCACCATTTCGGCGGCAAAATTACAATTTTTTTTTGATATTTTGCCATATAGACTTTGCAAATTACAAATAAATTCGTAACTTTGTGGCCAAAATAGAAGAAGTAAGTATAAAATGGAAGAATTCTTCAGAACACATACCTATCTGGTGGAGCATACCAATGCTGCCGTCCGCAGGACACTGATGGACGAGATAGACTGGAACGACCGCCTGATTGGCATCAAGGGCACCAGAGGCATCGGCAAGACAACGTTCTTGCTTCAGTATGCCAAGGAACACTTTGACGTCAATAATAAGAATTGCCTGTATGTGAACATGAACAACTTCTACTTCCAGGGTCGAGGCATTGCTGACTTCGCCGGCGAATTCTATCGCGAGGGAGGCAGGGTGCTGCTTATCGACCAAGTATTCAAACATCCCGAATGGAGTCCGGAACTGAGAAAGTGCCACGACCTGTACCCCGACCTCAAGATAGTGTTCACTGGGTCGAGCGTAATGAGACTTAAGGAGGAAAACCCTGAGCTCAATGGCATCGTGAAAAGCTACAATCTCAGGGGATTCTCGTTCAGGGAGTTCCTGAACCTGAAGACAGGCAACAAGTTTACTCCATATACACTGGACGAAATCCTAAGCAACCATGAGCGCATCGTCAAGGAGATACTGCCCAAAGTGTCGCCGCTCATGTATTTTCAGGACTACCTGCATCATGGATTCTACCCATTCTTTCAGGAAAACCGCAACTACTCGGAAAACCTGCTCAAGACCATGAACATGGTCACGGAGGTGGATATCCTGCTGATAAAACAAATCGAACTGAAATATCTTACTAAGATAAAGAAACTGTTCTACCTGCTGGCACTTGAGGGCAACAAGGCTCCCAATGTGAGCTGGTTGGCGCAGGAGATTGAGACGAGCCGCGCAACAGTTATGAACTACATAAAATATCTGGCTGACGCACGTCTTATCAACATGATTTATCCCCAGGATTGCCAGTTCCCCAAAAAACCGTCAAAGGTGATGATGCACAACTCCAACCTGATGTACGCCATCTACCCCATCGCGGTGAAAAAGCAGGATGTGATGGAGACATTCTTCGTCAACACGATGTGGAAAGACCACAAGGTGAACCAAAGCCCAAAGGACGACTTCTACACTGTGGATGGAAAACTGCGGTTCAAGGTATGTGATGCAAAGGAATCAGACAGGAAACGCCAAAACAGGGATTTCATCTATGCCAGGTTTAACACCGAGGTGGGACGTGACAATCAGATTCCACTGTGGCTGCTGGGGTTTCTTTATTGAGAATTAAAATATTAAAAAATTAAAATATTGAAATATTAAAGAATTGGATATTCATCATTTAATTTATCTATAATTAAAAAAATGGCTAAAGAAAAGAAATTTATCACTTGTGATGGTAATGAGGCTGCTGCTCACGTGAGCTATATGTTCTCAGAAGTAGCTGCCATCTATCCTATCACACCGTCATCTCCTATGGCGGAGCATGTAGATGAGTGGTCTGCCCGCACCAGAAAGAATCTCTGGGGACAGACAGTCAGTGTACAGGAAATGCAGTCTGAAGGCGGTGCCGCCGGTGCCGTTCACGGATCGTTGCAGGCTGGTGCTCTCACCACCACCTTCACCGCATCTCAGGGTCTTCTGCTCATGATTCCTAACATGTACAAGATTGCAGGTGAGCTGCTTCCTTGCGTGTTCGACGTATCGGCACGTACCTTAGCTTCTCACTCACTCTGTATCTTCGGTGACCACATGGACGTAATGGCATGCCGCCAGACTGGTTTTGCCATGTTCTGCTCTGGTTCAGTGCAGGAGGTTATGGACCTTACAGCCGTACCTCATCTGGCTACCCTGAAGACATGGGTTCCGTTCGTTAACTTCTTCGACGGTTTCCGCACTTCTCATGAGTACCACAAGATTGAGGTTATGGATCAGGAGGACATCCGTCCGCTGGTTGACCCCGCAGACATCAAGGCCTTCCGCGACCGCGCTCTTACTCCTGAGCGTCCTGTTACTCGCGGTACTGCCGAGAATCCTGAGACATTCTTCACACACCGCGAGGCTTGCAACCAGTACTACGACAAGGTGCCCGAAGTGGTTGAGTACTACCTCGGCAAGATTTCTGAAATCACCGGTCGCGAGTATCACCTCTTTAATTATTATGGAGCTGAGGATGCAGAGAACGTAATCATCCTCATGGGTTCTGCCACTGAGGCTGCCCGCGAGGCTATCGACCACCTGCTCAAGGAGGGCAAGAAGGTGGGTATGGTGAGCGTTCACCTCTATCGTCCATTCTCTGTTAAGCACCTCATCGCCGCCGTTCCAAAGAGCTGCAAGCGCATTGCCGTTCTCGACCGTACAAAGGAGCCGGGAGCTGAGGGCGAGCCTCTGTATCTCGATGTCAAGAGCGCATTCTATGACGTGGAGAACCGTCCTCTCATCGTTGGCGGTCGCTACGGTCTCGGTTCTGCCGACGTTACTCCTGCCAAGATTATCTCTGTATTCAACAACCTCGAGTTGCCTGAGCCAAAGAACCACTTCACCGTTGGTATCGTTGACGACGTTACCTTCACCTCTCTGCCAGAGGTTGAGGAGATGGCTCTCGGTGGACAGTCTATCCAGGAGTGCAAGTTCTTCGGTCTGGGTGCCGACGGTACTGTTGGTGCCAACAAGAACTCAGTTAAGATTATCGGTGAGAACACCGACAAGCACTGCCAGGCTTACTTCTCTTACGACTCTAAGAAGTCGGGTGGTTTCACTTGCTCTCACCTCCGTTTCGGCGACGAGCCTATCCGCTCTACCTATCAGATCACCACACCTAACTTCGTTGCATGCCACGTACAGGCTTACCTGCACATGTACGATGTTACCCGTGGTATCCGCGAGAACGGTTCGTTCCTGCTGAACACCATCTTTGACGGCGAGGAGCTCATCAACTTCATTCCTAACAAGGTGAAGCGCGTGTTCGCCCAGAAGAACATCAAGGTTTATTATATCAACGCCACCAAGATTGCACAGGAGATTGGTCTGGGCAACCGCACCAACACCATCCTCCAGTCGGCATTCTTCCGCATTTCTGAGGTTATCCCTGTTGACCTTGCCATCGAGCAGATGAAGAAGTTCATCGTGAAGTCTTACGGCAAGAAGGGTGAGGATGTTGTCAACATGAACTACGCTGCCGTTGACCGCGGTGGTGAGTACAAGGTTCTCGCTGTTGACCCCACATGGGCCAACCTCCCCGACGACGCTGTCAAGGAAGACGACGCTCCCGCATTCGTTAAGGAGCTTGTTCGTCCTATCAACGCTCAGGCAGGCGACCTGCTGAAGGTTTCTGACTTCGTTAAGCACGACACTGTCGATGGTACTTGGATGACAGGTACTGCACAGTATGAGAAGCGTGGTGTTGAGGCATTCGTTCCAGCTTGGAACTCAGCCAACTGTATCCAGTGTAACAAGTGTTCTTACGTTTGTCCTCACGCAGCCATCCGTCCGTTCGTACTGACCGACGAGGAGCTTGCAGGCGGCTATCAGGGCGAGTCTCTCGAGATGAAGGCTCCTGCTGCCATGAAGGGCATGCACTTCGTTATCGAGCCATCTGTCCTCGACTGTCTCGGATGCGGCAACTGTGCTGACGTCTGCCCAGGCAATCCTAAGCTCGGCAAGGCTCTCACCATGGTTCCGTTCAATCCCGACAACGCCGACATGCAGAAGGAAGCTGCCAACTGGACATACCTCACAAAGAAGGTTACCAGCAAGCAGGATCTCGTTGACATCAAGAGCAACGTTAAGAACTCTCAGTTCGCTCAGCCTCTGTTTGAGTTCTCAGGCGCTTGCTCTGGTTGCGGTGAGACTCCTTACGTCAAGCTGATTTCACAGCTCTTCGGTGACCGTGAGATTATCGCCAACGCTACAGGTTGTTCTTCAATCTACTCAGCTTCTATTCCTTCTACACCTTACACCACCAACGCCAAGGGTCAGGGTCCTGCCTTCGACAACTCTCTGTTCGAGGACTTCTGCGAGTTCGGTCTCGGTATGGTGCTCGGTAACAAGAAGATGAAGGAGCGCGTAGAGAAGCTGCTCAATGAGATGCTCGAGAGCGACAAGGTGTCTGAGGAGTACAAGGCTGCCGCCCGCGAGTGGATTGCTGGCAAGGACGACGCTGATGCCTCTAAGGCTGCTGCCGCCAAGCTGAAGCCGCTGATTGCCGAGAGTGCTGCCAAGGGATGCCCTGTATGCCAGGAGCTCCAGACCCTCGACCACTATCTCGTAAAGCGCAGCCAGTGGATCATTGGTGGTGACGGTGCTTCTTACGACATCGGTTACGGCGGTCTCGACCACGTTATCGCAAGCGGTGAGGACGTAAACATCCTCGTACTCGACACTGAGGTATATTCTAACACTGGTGGTCAGGCTTCAAAGGCTACACCTCTCGGTGCCATCGCTCAGTTCGCCGCTCAGGGTAAGCGTATCAAGAAGAAGGACATCGGTATGATTGCCACAACATACGGTTATGTATATGTAGCTCAGATTGCAATGGGTGCCGACCAGGCTCAGTGCTTGAAGGCCATCCGTGAGGCTGAGGCATATCCCGGCCCATCACTCATCATCGCTTATGCTCCATGTATCAACCACGGTCTGAAGGCCAAGGGCGGCATGGGTAAGAGCCAGGCAGAGGAAGGTCGTGCCGTTGAGTGCGGTTACTGGCACTTGTGGCGTTACAACCCACAGCTCGCCGCTGAGGGCAAGAACCCGTTCTCTCTCGACTCTAAGGAGCCTGATTGGAGCAAGTTCCACGACTTCCTCATGGGTGAGGTTCGTTACCTCTCTGTAAAGAAGGCTTATCCCAATGAGGCAGAGGAGCTCTTCGCTGAGGCTCAGAAGATGGCTCAGCAGCGCTACAAGACCTACGTTCGCCAGACCAAGATGGACTGGAGCGAGGAATAATTCAATTTGCGCTTCGGCGCAAATTGATATTAAAGAATTAAAATATTAAAAAATTAAAGAAGGCTGCGCTATCATTTGCGCAGCCTTCTTTCTATTTGCCAAGAACTTTAATTGACTTCGTCGAACTTCGTTTCTTTAATCTTTTAGTTCTTAAATTTCTAAATCTCGCAGCGATTTAGAACGGCAGGTCGTCAGAGCTACCACCTTCAGCAGAGGGCTGCTGTGGAGGGAATGGACTCTCAGCTGCAGGAGCGGCACCAACAACAGGCGCTGCACCGGCTACGGGTGCTGCACCAGCTACAGGAGCTACGCCTGGAGCCTGAACGTTACGGTTGACAGCCCACGCACGAACATCATTATAATACTTACCTTGATACTCACGTGCGTCAATATCGAACGACACAGTGAGCTCTTCACCCATTTGGATATTAAATTGACTTATCTTCTCAGCTCCGAAAACGTTAAAACAACATCTTTTCGGATATTGGTCGTGAGTTTCTATTACATACTCTTGTATCTTCCACGGATTACCCGTGCGTTGAGAGACTCCTTCTCGTGCCGGCAATACGGCAATGATTTTTCCTGTTATTTCCATAATTATTTTGAATATTTATTGTGATTTTTACTCAATTCTACGGCAAAAGTACAAATTAGTTTTAATTTATGCAACTTTTTCGCCAATAATTTTGCTGCAATGCCATTTTTTTCGTATTTTTGTACTCAATTTAATAAAGAAAGAAACAAAATAAAGATAAAACTCATGAGATTTACACTGTCAAGTACTGCATTAAGCAGCAAACTATCTGCCCTCGCAAGGGTAATCAACAGTAAGAACCCCATAGCTATCCTGAGTAGCTTCGTGTTCAGAACAGAGGACAACACTCTCTATCTGATTGCATCGGACGGAGAAAACTGGCTTTCCACATCAATGGAACTCGCCGAGTGTGACACAAATGATTCGTTCGCTATTGACAATCACTACATCCTTGACGCTGTCAAGGGATTCCCCGAACAGCCATTGACGTTCGAAGTGAACCTTAATGACAACACTGCCAAGGTTACATATCTCAACGGACATTTCTCGCTGCCAGTGGAGCAAGCTGACAGTTTCCCCGAACCACAGGGTGTTGATGATAATGCCAACGAAATTGTCATCAAGAGCAACATTCTCGCGGAAAATATCAACCGCTCACTGTTTGCAACTGCACAGGAAGAACTGCGTCCCGTGATGAACGGAATCTATTTCGATGCCACACAGGAATGTCTCACCATAGTTGCAAGTGACGGACATAAACTGGTGCGCAACCGTGTGTTCACCATCAAGGTTGAGCAGCCTGCTGCTTTTATCCTTCCGAAAAAGCCTGCCGGACTTCTCAAGAATATGCTTGCAAAGGACGAAAGCGACGTGGTCATCAGATTTGACAACAGAAATGCCCAATTACTTTTCGGCGACAACACTATCTTCTGTCGACTGATAGAAGGAAGATACCCCAACTATAACTCTGTCATTCCACAGAACAACACCAATGAGATTATCGTTGACCGCGAAGGCCTTCTTAGTGCCATCAAGCGTGTGCAACCATTCTCAAATGATGCCAGCAACCTTATCCGATTCCATGTTGATGGCGGCATACTTCAGCTCGATGCAGAGGACTTCGATTTCAACAAGACAGCCACTGAGCGTCTTGCCTGTGAATATAACGGAAGAGCAATGAGCATAGGATTCAAAGGCTCTGCCTTCGTCGAGGTATTGAGCAACTTCGACTGTCAGGAGGTGAACATCCAACTCGCCGACCCCAGCCGTGCAGGATTGGTTGTGCCAACAGAACAACCTGAGGGACAGGATGTTCTTATGCTTATGATGCCGATGCTTATCAATGACTAAAAGCCTTTTGGGCTTTTAGTCTATTAAAGATTTAAAAAATAAAGGATTAATGAAACTCAACTTACAGAAACCTCTGGTCATTTTCGACCTTGAGACAACCGGACTTGACATTGTGAACGACCGTGTCATCCAGTTGTCATATATAAAGGTATATCCCGACGGAAAGGAAGTACGCGGCGATATGCTCATCAACCCTGAGAAACATATCCCTGAAGTGGTGGTGCAGCTAACAGGTATCTCTGATGCCGACGTTGAAGGCAAGCCTACCTTCAAGCAGGTGGCTGCCAAACTCAACGAGGAATTTTCGGGATGCGACTTCGCCGGATTCAACTCCAACTTCTTCGACATCCCGATGCTTGCCGAGGAGTTCCTGCGTGCCGGTATCGACTTTGACTTCTCGAAATGCCGACTCATTGATGCCTGCACAATCTTCAAGAAAATGGAGCGACGCAACCTTGCCGCTGCATATAAGTTCTACTGCGGCAGAGCAATGGAGGAAGACTTCGAGGCCCACCGTGCCGACCAGGACACCGAGGCTACATACCGTGTGCTTATGGGACAGTTGGACATGTACAACTCCAACGTCCAGGAAGATCCCGACCGTTGTCTTGCCAACGATATGGATGCCTTGGCAGAATTCTCCAAGCAGAACGACAACGTGGATTTTGCCGGACGCATAGTATGGGCTGACAAAAAGGATGCCAAGGGCAACACCGTATTGGATGCCAAGGGTAACCCCGTTAAGGTTGAGGTGTTCAACTTCGGAAAGCACAAGGGAGAGGAGGTCGCGTCGGTACTGCGCTACGACACCGGCTATTTCAGTTGGATACTCGGCGGCGACTTCACCAACAATACGAAACAAGTGCTTACGCGCATTCGTCTGCGTGAAAGCAAAATGATATAAGAGACATGCTCAAAGGTAAGAAAATTGTTCTTGGAATCACGGGTTCTATAGCAGCCTACAAGGCCTGCTATATAATCCGTGGTCTCGTTAAGAAGGGGGCGGAAGTTCAGGTTGTCATCACCCCTTCAGGCAAGGAATTTATCACTCCCCTCACTCTTTCCACACTTACCCGTAAACCTGTGATAAGCGAATTTTTTTCACAGCGCGACGGCACTTGGAACAGTCATGTGGATTTAGGCATTTGGGCAGACGCCATGCTCATTGCTCCCTGCACCGCGGCAACATTAGGCAAGATGGCCAACGGTATTGCCGACAATATGCTCATCACCACCTATCTCTCAATGAAGGCTCCAGTATTCGTTGCCCCGGCTATGGACCTCGACATGTATCGTCATCCGTCCACCCAACATAACATGGAGGTTATCAAGGGATATGGCAATATGATAATCGAACCGCAGAGCGGATTTCTTGCCAGCGGACTCGAAGGCAAGGGACGCATGGAAGAACCTGAAATCATTGTCACTGCATTGGATAATTACTTCAATGAACAAGAAAAACCTCTTGAAGGCAAGAAGATTATGATTACCGCAGGGCCTACATACGAAAAGATAGACCCTGTAAGATTCATAGGCAATTATTCAAGTGGCAAGATGGGCTTTGCACTTGCCGAGGAATGTGCCGCCAAGGGAGCCGAAGTGACACTCATTGCCGGTCCGGTTGCCCTATCCACAAGACACCGTGGTATTCGTCGCATTGATGTCGAAAGCTGCGAGGAAATGTACAATGCATCCATAGAAGCCTTTGAGGGTAGTGATGCGGCTATCTTGTGTGCGGCTGTGGCAGACTTCCGTCCAGAACATACGGCTGACAAGAAAATCAAGCGCGAGAAGGATGACCTCGTGTTGCGTCTTATGCCCACTCACGATATTGCCGCAGAACTTGGACGCAGAAAAAAAAGCGGACAGAGACTCGTGGGGTTCGCACTCGAAACCAATGACGAGGAAAACAATGCCTGCTTGAAACTTGAGAAGAAAAACCTCGACTTTATTGTCCTGAATTCACTAAGGAACAAAGGCACATGCTTCCAGTCTGACGAGAACCAAATAAAGATTATATCACGCGATGGCTGCAAGGAATTCCCGAAGAAAAAGAAGGACCAGGTGGCTGAGGACATTGTAAACGAACTGTGTTTGGTAATTAAGAATTAAAAATTAATAATTAAGAATGATGAGGCACACTCTGTTATTTATTCTATCCCTTGTATTTGATTTGATTGCCGGCAGCCATTGTAAGGCCCAGGAATTGCAGGCAAAGATTACCATCAACACCCAGAAAGTGGGGGTCACAGACAAGAGTGTATTCGAGAATCTTCAGCAGACTCTCGAACAGTTTGTCAACGAACGCCAGTGGACTGAATACCAGTTTCAGACCAACGAGAGAATAGTGTGCAACTTTAATATTACTGTCAACAAATACGACAAGACAGCCAACCTGTTTGAGTGTTCGGCACTCATTCAGGCAAACCGTCCTGTCTATAATTCCCAATATACCACAACGCTGTATAACAATACCGACAAGAACTTCAACTTTGAGTTTGCCGAGTTCGACCAGCTCAATTTCAACGAGGAGATGGTTGACAACCAGCTTACAGCACTTTTTGCATATTATGCTTTCCTCATTATCGGTCTCGACCTCGACAGTTTCTCTCCACTTGGGGGCACTGAGGTCCTTCAGCGTTGCATGAACCTCACCAACAATTCCCAGAATCTTGACTTCCCCGGCTGGAAGGCTTTCGACGACAGCCGCAACCGTTTTGCCATTATCAACGACTATCTTGACGAAGGTATGAAGCCATTCCGCCAGCTACAGTATGACTACTATCGCAGCGGCATGGACGAGATGGCAAACAATGCCGAGCGTGGACGCACCAATATCTCCAAGGCTATCGAGGACGGACTGAAGAAAGCACATGAGAACAAGCCTCTAAGCCTTTTGCCTCAGATTTGGACTGACTACAAGCGTGACGAACTGTCAAGCATCTATAAGGGCAAAGGCACCCAAAAAGAGAAGGAAACTATCTACGAGATTCTGAGCGGTATCAATGCGTCGCAAAACGACGCGTGGGAACAAATTAGAAAATAAATTAAAATATAATGATTAGACATTTATATATAAGGAATTTCACGATTATCGAGGAACTCAACATCGACATGTACTCCGGGTTTTCCGTTATCACGGGAGAGACAGGAGCAGGCAAGAGCATTATCCTCGGAGCTATCGGATTGCTCAAAGGTCAGCGTGCTGACTCCAAGATGATTCGTATTGGAGCCGACCGTTGTGTTGTCGAGGCACATTTCGACCTAAGCAAATACGACATGAAGCGGTTTTTCGATGACAATGACATCGAGTTTGACGCAGAGGACTGTATCGTAAGACGCGAGATTACAGCCGCGGGCAAGAGCCGTGCCTTCATCAACGACTCTCCCGTGTCGCTCGCCATGCTTAAGGAACTCGGCGAACAGCTTATCGATGTGCATAGCCAGCACCAGAACTTGCTGCTCGGCAAACAGGATTTCCAGTTGAACGTGGTTGATATCATCGCCGATAACCATAAAGAACTTGCCAACTATCGTGCGGCTTATTCTGACATGAAGTCGAAGGAGAAGCAACTCAGGTTGGTACGTGAGGAGATTGAGAACAACCGCAGCAAGGCTGACTTCATGCAGTATCAGTTTAGCGAACTCGACGCTGCCCACCTGGCAGAAAGTGAACAGGAAGAACTCGAACAGATGTCAGAGCGCATGAGCCATTCCGAGGAAATAAAGTCAGCCTTGTATGCCGCCGACAACGCATTGTCGGCTGACGAAACCGGGGTTACCACTCTACTCCGTTCCGCCCGCTCATCGCTGAAGCAGATAGAAAGGGTGATGCCGGTTGCAGGCGAACTTGCCACAAGAATGGAGTCCGCCTACATCGAGCTTAAGGATATTGCACAGGAGATTAGCAGCCAACTTGAGGAGGTGGATTTCAATCCGGCTGACCTCGATCAGGTCAACTCCCGTCTCGACAAGATATATGACCTTGAGAAGAAATATCACGTTGACACCGTTGGCGAGCTGATAGCCATTAGGGACGAACTCAACCGTAAGCTTGGCGACATTGAGAATATTGACGACCGTCTTCAGGAACTGCAGGATGCAGTTGACAAGGCAACCGCCAAGTGCCAAAGCCTTGCCGATGTGCTGTCCGACAAGCGCATAAAGTCAGCAAAGACTATACAAGACGAAGTCAAGAACCGCCTTGTGGCTTTGGGTATGCCCAATGTCCGTTTTGAAATAAGCATATCCCGGGGAGTTCTTGGCTCAGAAGGGCAGGACATGATTGATTTCCTTTTCAGTGCCAACAAGAATGGAATACTGCAACAGGTGTCACAAGTGGCTTCCGGAGGTGAGATAGCACGACTAATGCTCTCACTGAAGGCCATGATCAGCGGTGCGGTCAAGCTCCCGACAATCATATTCGACGAGATTGACACAGGAGTCAGCGGTAAGATTGCCGAGAAAATGGCACAGATAATGAAGGAAATCGGCGAGCATGAGCGACAGGTCATCAGCATCACTCACCTACCCCAAATAGCGGCTCTCGGTTCTACACATTATAAAGTATATAAAGAGGACACCGCCGAAGGAACTGTCAGCCACATGCAGCAGCTCGACGACAACGAGCGTGTCAATGAGATAGCACAGATGCTCAGTGGCAGCGACATCACCGAAGCGGCTATCAGTAATGCAAGGGCATTACTAAAATTAAAAAATTAAATAATTAAAAAATAAAGTTTTTATGAAAAGAATATATATATATATACTGGCCACATTTATATGCGGCATTGCATCCGCCCAACCTGACAAGTGGTTCAAGAAGTCAGCCAAAGCTGTGTTCACACTTAAGACATTTGATGAAAGCGGTGCGCTCATCGGTAGCAGCAATGGCTATTTTGTCACTGCCGACGGAGTGGCAGTGAGTAGTTATACCCCCTTCAGAGGAGCATCAAAGGCAGTTGTGATAGATGCCAACAACAAGGAATATCCCGTCAAGAGCATCATTGGTGCCAACGATGTTTATGACATAGCTAAGTTCAGGGTCGAGGCATCAAAATGCCAGACACTCCGCGAGGCATCGTCAACCCCCGAGAACACACAGGTGTGGCTATTGCCATTCAATGCCAAGAGCGCCTACAGTTGCAACTCCGCCAAGATAACCGCAGTGCAGAAAGTTGCCAACGACAACGACTACTACACCCTTGAAGGAACTGTTGTGGAAAATACCGTAGGCTGTCCCTATCTTAATGCAGCCGGTGAGGTGGTGGGATTACTCCAACCATCCTCCGGTGATGACAAGAACACTCAGTATGCCGTTGGCGCATCATTTGCCACAAGTCTCAAAATGACGGCTTTCGGCATGAACGATGCCGCCATGAAGGCAACAAACATCAAGAAAGAACTGCCCGACGAGCTTGACCAGGCTATCACGACTCTATATCTTAGCAGCACGTTAGGCAATGCCACCACCTTCGTTGAAATCGTCGATGACTTTATCGCCAAGTTCCCCCAAGCCCCCGACGGCTATAGCTACAAGGCTCAGATTATGGCAGCCAAGGATGACTATGCCGAGGCAGACAAGATGATGCTCAAGGCAATAGAACTTGCCGAGAACAAGGCGGAAGCACGCTATAACTATGCGAGGATGATGTATCAGAATCTCGTATATTTCCCCGACAAGGCATCACAGGCATGGACATGCGACAAGGCTCTCGACCAAATCAACCAGGCAGTGGCTGCCGACCCACAGCTGCTCTATATGACACAAAAGGCAGAGATACAATTCATCTCAAAGCGTTACGACGACTCGTATAACACATACCGTGAAGTGATTGACAAGTTTGGCAAGACCCCGGAGGCATTCTACGGAGCTGCCCGCTGCAAGGAGATGCTCAACGACTCCACATCCTTCGTGGCCCTTCTCGACAGTGCCGTGGCTACATTCTCCCAGCCCTACCTCAAGGAGGCAGCTCCCTATCTCTTTGCCCGTGCCCAGGCTCTTGCCGGAACCGGAAAATATCGTCAGGCAGTCAACGATTACAACGAATACGAGAAACTGATGCCCGCACAAGTGACGGGTCAGTTCTACTATATCCGTGCCCAGGCTGAAATCCAGGGCCGTCTGTTCCAGCAGGCCATAAACGACTTCGACAGGGCAATAGCCAAGAATCCCGATGTCTTCCTGTTCCATTCCGAGAAAGCCTCCCTCCTCATCCGCGTCCATCTCCTTGACGAGGCTATAGAGGAAGCCAACGAATGTATCAGGCTCTCCCCTGACGCGAGCGACGGCTATCTTTTCCTTGGTCTCGCCCAGTGCCTGAAGAACGACAAGGCACATGGCGTGGTCAATTTGCTCAAGGCCAAGGATTTGGGCGACCCGCAGGCTGATGACCTCATAGAGAAATACGGTAAATAACATAATAAAACACAGAGTGAACTATGAAAAAATTTAGTTTTATCCTGTTACTTAACCTTTTGGCTCTATCGTTTTGCCTTGCAGCTCCGCGTAGCTACCAGCAGGCAAGGCAGATTGCATTACAGAAAGCCGCTTCATTAGGTATAAGTAACGCAAGAGCCGCACTGAGGGGAGCACCCTCGGGCGAAGTTGGGTCAGAAGACAAAGCCTACTACCTGTTTGACAACGGTGGCGACAATGGCTTTGTAATTGTTTCGGGCGACGACAGGTTGCCCGAGGTTATTGGCTATGCCACTCACGGAATGTTGTCCGAGGACAATATGCCCGTTCAACTCAAGTCGCTTCTCGATGCCTTTGAGAAGCAGTATGCCACTATTGCCGACGACGATGCAAAAATGGAGATTGCCATTGCCGAGCGCAAGGCACTCGCCGAGGCGTCATTGTCAGCAAATATATCAATCTCACCCCTGCTTGGCGATATTGCGTGGGGACAAGGAACTCCTTTCAACGACCTGTGTCCTCTGATTGGAGACACACATGCCGTGACTGGTTGCGTTGCGACGGCAATGGGACAGCTGATTAGATACCACCAATATCCGTCACAACTTCAGGCAGATATTCCGGGATATACAACGCAATCTTCTATACCCTTGCCTGCCATTAGTACCTCTGAGGGAGTATATGACTATACAAAAATGCTGCCCAAATACGTTACCGGCTCATATACAGAGGAACAAGGTGCAGCTGTTGCCAAACTTTTATATCACTGTGGATGTTCCGTTATGATGGAATATGGCGTGAGCGGTTCTGGTGCAGTCACCAAGAGTGCTGCAGCGGCTTTAGGCAAATATTTCGGATATGACTCCAGTACTCTCGCATTCATTAGCCGGGAGGATTATACCTTAGCGCAATGGTGTGGGATTTTAGACCATGAGCTGACAAACAGACGTCCTGTTCTCTACAACGGCAATTCAGCGTCACAGGGTGGCCATGCCTTTATATGCGACGGTGCTGACGGCTCAGGTTTCTACCACATCAACTGGGGATGGAACGGCGGCGCAAATGGTTATTTCGACATCTCGCTACTTAATTCCTCTGAAGCCAACACTACAAGCGGAGAAGACGGATTCAACGGTGGCATGGGAATGCTCATTGGCATTAAGCCTTCCACTCCTTCAGAAGGCGCAGCACCTCTTGCCTCATGTAAAAACTTATGTGCTGCAGTCAATAGTGTATCACTTACATCTGCTACCCGCGAAAATACTACAGGTACTTTTGGCGGAACAGTTAAAATGCGACTCAGCAATCTTTCGTTTACTGACTTTTCCGGTTGGGTAGCTCTTGCTGTGAAGAATCAGGAGTCTGGTTTCACCATGATTTCAAGCAAATCGTATTTAAACTTACCGGCATCCCTTATTTCCGGCAAATATTACATCACAGACCCCAATATTTCATTCAACTACGCCTTCCCCGTTGGCACTACTAAGGTGTATGTTGTTTATGGTAGCGGTGATTATGCCAATATCTGCGGTTACAACGAGGGCAAGCCTTACTTCTATATAAACGCAACTGAAACTAATGCTTCTCACAGTGCGTATGGATATGCCTTGTCTGCCACACTTACAGCTGAGAATACCCTTTACAACGGTATAGATAACGTATTCAAACTCAATGTCAGCAATAGCGGAGAGGAAGAGTATTTGGCAAATGTGAAGGTCTATTATTCCAACACATCTGAAAAACCGGCATCAGCAACGAGCACCGCGCTGTTGACTGTACCGTCTGGTGGCAGCACAGAGCGAACACTTACCATCAATCCTGCCGAGTCAGGTAAGCTCTATGTATGGGTGGATGACGTTTATAACAATCCGCTTGTCACAGCCCAAGAATTCAATGTAGAGACTTCTTCCGAACCAGTTCTCACCCTGATCTCGGTTGAGTCAAATGCAATGGCTGATAGATATGAAATGCAAAAAGCTATAGTTGTTAGTGGTGAGAACCAATATCAAGTCAAGGCTCCGAAGACTTACGATGATGCCGCAACGTTCACCTTCAAGGTTAAGAATACGGGTGGAGCGACAACATCTAATTGGCTGTTGCGATGCTATGCTTTAGATGGTCTAAAAACTGAAAAACGAATAGTAATAAAAAATAAACTTATTGAATCAGGTGCAACAGAGACATTTACGATAACTGCAACCCCAGATGAAGTGGGCAGTAGATGTATAACAGGCAGAATCTATATAGAATCAAGCACCTCAGGCTCTTATATATCCCCCAATTGTTCAAAAGACTTAGGAAGGTTAGTACTATCCGTAATAAAGGACGGGAAAATTGCCGGCACTTTATCCCTCCAACAAAATATGGGTGGAGTATATGTAGCAGAAACCACCCCATTGGAAACCCATCCCGACAACAATTCCAATTATTGGGCTACATACAGCAACCTCTCGTCTGACGTTGAGTTTGGTGTGCCATCCGGCAAGTCGTTTACCCTTTACAATGTTACAGTAAGCAACGGCAAGATGACTCTTACTCCGCGCGAAGGCGAGTATGCCTACAAGGTGGCGGCAGGTGAGGCAGTGCTCGTCAAGAGCGACGCTAATTCCGTAAAAATTGACGATATTGGCACAGGCAATGACCTCGTAACTCAATCTCCCAACGAACTCACCGCCACACCGGCTGATGAGCAAATAAAGAAGGCAGAAGAAGGCAAAGTGTTTTACCGCCTGACATACGACAATGTTGATACTCAGAAAGACCTTGGCTTCTATCTCGGCGTGGCTACAGTGAATGGCACTCTTTATAACGACGGTTCATACCTCAAGGCCACCCCGGGCAAGGGATATCTGTATGTAAGCAAATCGGCAGCAACCGCCACCATCGGCACGTCACAGGCAAGATGTTTCATCCTCGGCGACGAAGACCCCACAGGCATAGAGGGAGTCACATTATCAGAAAGCGAGTTGGACAACCACAACGCCGACACCCGCCTCTTCAACCTCCAGGGCCAGCAAGTGAAGACCCCCACCAAGGGACTATACATCAAGAGCAACAAGAAAGTATTAATTAAGTAAAAAAACATATCCATTATGAAGAAGAATTATATTAAGCCAGCAATCACGCTGCATGATTTTGAATGCAAGCCTCATCTTATGGCAGGTTCGCCAGAATACAATGAAGGCACAACACCATCTGATAATAATGAACAAATTTTTTAGGTAAATAAAAGAATCCCGTCTGAAATCACATCAGGCGGGATTTTTACGTCTTACGATACAAAGCGGTACAAGGGACTGTCCCCTGTACCATTACAAATATGTGGAATAATTTCTAAGAGAACAAATCCCCTGTTACCTGCGACAGAGATACTTGGTTGAGATTACATATGTCTGTGATTGTGGCTCCATTGGCAGACAAGCCATAGAAGTTGTCCTCGCTCAAGAGGACGTATTCCCACTCACGATTCATCCTTTCTTCGGGTTTCAGACTGTTTATCTTCCTCACCCACTCTATTGTGGCAGCTTGTTTCTGTCTTACGTTTTTGTCATTAATCTTGTCATTGCCCTTGGTCTCCACAAGATATACCCTGTCACCAGTAGCAACAAGAAAATCGGGATGATATACTGACATTAAACCATCTGCCCTAATATAATATATTGAGGCAAAACTATGTTGAGTCTCACTAATTTTCAGGAAACGCTCCACCTCTGCATCACGGTCGAGAAATTCGGCGAAAGCCTTTTCCAATCCTCCTCCGTGTGAAGGATATTGGGTGCGCTCGTAAATGGTTTTCTGTAGAGGCAATGAATAAGACTCACGCATCTTCAGGGATTTCACTTCAGAGAACAGGCGATGCTCAACTCTTGCATCAATCGTCATCAGTTCTTCCTGCATCTTGCATACTGCTCTTGCCATCTCGTTGATGATATGTTTTGTTACAGCACCGTCTTTTGCCAATAGTATCTTCCAGTCGTTGCCATAGAATGGATTAAACGCACAACCAAACAATCGTGTGCGTATATATGCGTCAACAGTCGATATAATCTGAGCATCATCAATCTGTATTGTCGGAACTGAGATTTCCTTATGCGATGTTATTCGGTCAAATCTCAATGTAATAGTGCGAAGAATCTTCTGGAGATATTCGTTATACGATTTAGCCTCAAACAGATTGCCTGTTACGACATATTTGCCGAACTGGGTCTTCGTTGTCACTTCCTGCGACAAGAAAATCTCTCCTTCCTTGGCAAGGAATCGGCGAAGCATATCCAATGGGAAATCTGTAAATGGCGATAACGACATGACATCTATTGAATATTCCCCAAGCTCCTCTTCGGCATCACGGATGATTATAGGCCACTCAAAATCATAATCTTCATAATTCTCCTTAAGGCCCACGTTGAGAATATCTCCCGTAGTTGTGCCGTCTCCCAAGTCTTCATCCTCTTCCACAGCAAGTCCTTGTTTGAAGAGGTCTTCATAAAACTGGATGAAAGCGGGATGCTCGATGATTGAGAGCATATCGATATATGTCTTGGGTTTGGTGTGCAACTGCAACACTCGGCGGCGGTCATCATTCTTGATGCTCTGGTATTCTTCTTCACGCCACATCAAGCGAAGACCTCTTCCAATGATCTGTTCAAGCAAGATTGGGGCTTCGGATGAACGCAATGGCACAATTACACATATATTGTTGACATCAAAGCCTTCGCGCAACATCAATACCGACACTATCACCTTCGGTTTGCGGTATTTGTCAATATCAAAGAGTTTGGTTTTCAGTTCCTTCCATTCCTCCTCACTCACTTCGCCTTTCTGGTTGCTGTCAACTGTAACAACATCATCCTGAGACAAGCCCTCGTCAAGGATGAACTGCTCCACGAATGGTGACACTGACGTGTCTTCACAGATAATAAGCATCTTCGGATTTTTTGTCTCATCTACCTCGGTGAAGTCCTTTTCCAACTTAGCCAGCTTAGCCAAGCCAGCCCTTATCATAAGTCGTTGACCGTCACTCAGTCCGCTCACCTTTCCCCTTTCGTCACGCTCTGCCTTATAGTCAAGTTGTTCAAGTTCTGTGAGTTCCTGACGACGGTCGAGCAAAAGAGTCTTGACCATACCCTTTCTCATGGCAGAGGCAAGGTCGAAATCTACAACGATATGAGGGAAATAGCATTTCTGCATTTTCTTTCCCGAACCACGGTTGTCGTATGGTGTTGCAGAGAAGTCTATCTGGAAGAATCTATGACCTTTGCCTTCTGCAATGGCATTCAATCCTTTCTGCCATTCCACTTCCTCTATCTCTCCGCCACGTTTCAACTCATGAATATGATGAGCCTCATCATTGATAACCATGATGTCCTTTAATCCTGTCAGATATTCTATCTCATTGCCTCGTAGTGTCCTACGGTCGAGCATACCGAGGTCGTTGCCCGCAGCCTTACCAGGACGAATAGGGAGCAACTGTTCGATTATTTCAGGTACGGTCATGTCACCTTCCTCCTGTGGCACATCATCCTCCAGTTGGTTTTCAAACAAGTGCCAGTTGGTCAAGGCTATCATTCCGTCGCCAGTTGCCTTTCTTCCGATGCCTTCCTCTTTAGGGACTACATTGTTTTGAATGAATGAGAATACCTCTTGTCTGAGATGGGTAGGAATAAACACATCTTGATTAAGGGTAAAGTCATTGGTATCAAAATCACGATATTCTGTTCCTCGCTTGATACGTCCGCAGAATGCATCGAGTAGTCGGTCATATACGATAAGTCCCGGAGCCACAATCAGGAAGTTCTTGGTGAATCTTCCACTTGGTTCATCCTCATGACGTGCGTTAAGCATTTGCCATAGCAGCATGGCGTGCATCACCCATGTCTTTCCAGTACCCGTGGCCATCTTAACCGCATATTTCGGTATCTGGTATTTCGCCTTTGCAAGTGTAGCCAAGTCAGCTTGGGCGATAAGGTCATCCCCAATAAACTCGTATGTATCGGTGACCGTATTTATCTTTGCCACTTCATGCAAGTAAATTATATTCAATATTGCCTGTCGCTGACCTTCATGGAAATTACGTTTTCTGATGGAGCATTGCTCTTCTGAGAACCACCATTTCAGCAGTTCCTTGGTTGTTGGTGTAACCTCTTCGAGCATAGAGCCGTCTGCCCATGCCTCATTGACTATTCCTGTGAGTCTCTTGGCTAATTCAAGCGACAATTCATTTGTGTTCATCATCTTGCTCATTGTTTTATTGTTTATGCATTCATAACAACTTGACTCTCAAAGCCAAACACATCCACGGCCTTCACGCATACTTTGCGTTGGGGCTTGTGGTCAACTTTCAATCTTGTCTTATAAATACAATGTAGAGGGTCGCTGTCATTATCCGTATTCTCGCGATAGTCCTGCCATGTCGAGCGGAATGTCACGCCGTCATAGTCGGGGTCGATACTCCAGTATTCTATCAGCGAAAGCGGGTCTTGCTGCATCACTCCTTGCAGTTTCTCCTTGTCCTTGTCGTCAAGTGGGATGTTATCGGGAGAGAGAAGTACGTAATTTTCCAACTCCACATCTATCTCGTCGCCATCCGGCTGCCTTGTAACTGTGATTGGCTTTACCACAAGATACTGCAATGAGGAGAATCTCACAGAACGGTCGTCAATGAGTTTCTTGAATCCTTTCTTTGACAGTTTGTCGAGCAGGTCGGGCGGAATAACGAGCACTTCCACATTGGAGTCCTTATATTGACTGATGGCTTGGGATATGTCGAAGGCAAAATTCCATCCAAGCACAACAACCTTTTCCCAACCGCCTCCAAGCAGCGATGCCTTTGCCTCTACCGCACGCTTCACCGTGGCGGCTGTGGTCAATCTATTGGGGCTGTCAACCATCACGAGTGTTCTGCTGCCTTTGATGTAACCGAAGTTGCGGTCGTTGCATTGTTCGGGACTGAAAGGCAATGCGCCATAAAGACCTAACACCACTTGACTAAGGTCTCCCACATGCTTGAGTTTCTTATTGTTTCTGAATGCCTCCTTCTGATAATCGCCTATCGACTGATACAGGAACGGCTTCACCTCTTGATCGATAAACCTCTTTCTCATTACCAGAGATGCTGGCTTGCCAATGTCGCATGTAATCCATCGTCTTCCCAATCGCTCAGCAACAGCTGCGGTTGTTCCACTTCCGCCGAAGAAGTCGCAGACTAAATCGCCTGCGTTGGATGATGCTTTGATTATGCGTTCGAGAAGGGCTTCGGGCTTTTGGGTTGAATAATTTACTCTTTCGCTTGCCATACCATTAATAGTTGCAATGTACCACACGTCTGAGGGTAATGCCTTTTCACTATCACCTCTACCTTTATTTCCATCTTTAATTAATGCCCCCTTATATTTTAATCTATTGGCTGTTGATTCACTCATCATTCTATCTTCTAGTACTTCATTAGCATTAAAAAGGATAGATGTTGGTGTTTTACTATATAGATGAATTGTGTCATGTTTTCTATTCCATCTAGTATCTGTTCTTAATCCCCATGAATAATGCCAGATAATTTCATTGATAAAATATCCTTTTCCAAACACGTCATCCATAATAGCCTTTACATAATGACCAACATGCCAATCGATATGAACATATATTGAACCTCTCTCAGACAACAATTCTTTCATGAGCATTAACCTCGGATACATCATCCTCAAATACGAAATAGTCCCTTGTTCCCAAGTATCAGCATACGCAAACTGCTCAATCACAGTTGGCTTTTGTTGAATATCTGTTCCTGGCAGATTAATCTTTGTGCGATAATCTGCCTTACTGTCAAAAGGTGGGTCAATATAAATAAGGTCAACCTTGCCACGGAGAGAAGGCAGACCTGTGGAGGCATCACCTGCAAGGAGAGCCTGCATAGCAAGAAGATTGTCACCATATATCAGTCGGTTCATCCAGTTGTCCCCTCCCACAGCATTGTTGAAGGCATTGGGAATCTGAGGCGAACTGCCCTTAAACAGTCCACTCACATCCTTACTCGGTAACACCAGTTCGTTGGTCTGAAGCCCTATCTGTGTGCCACTACTAAGACGCTCCAATATCTGCTGCGCCTCACGCCTGCCCTCGTTGACGATACGGGGCAGTTCCTCGATTAATGATTTAGCCATATCTGCATTAATACGCTTTTAGTTATTAATGCGTCGCCATATAAACGAAAAAAGTCCCCGACAAGTACCTATACGAAAAAACGTGGACGATGTTACATCCCCGTTCGAAGGTACTTGGCGGAAACCTAATCCAAGAGATGTAGCGAACCGTCCACGCATAACGTGAACGTCCACTATTATTCTCATTGGATTGTCCTTTCCACCGCCAAGTTTCTCGAACATTCGAATAATCAGCAAACGCTTATATTTTTACCACAAAAATGGGCGCACTCCTTCACCAAGGATGATTACCCGACTGCAAAGATATACAAAATCTCCCGAACTGCCAAACAATTCGGGAGTTTTTTTGATTATTCAGATGAAACTCTGTATTCTTTTATGGTTTATTCGTAAACATTGCAACTTCTTCTTCATAATACTTTAATATTTCTTCTAATTTAGAATTACTCCTCTGAACTATCATCGCAACGTAATTATCCTCACCATCATCATTAATCACTGCTGTTTTAATTAAAAATGAATCATTTCCTGTATAGTTATTGAACCATCGAAGGAATAATCTTGAACGCATCGCTTGTTGAGCATTTGCAGAATCACAAACATATAATAATATATTAGGATTGGCGATGTAGGGGCATAGGGACAGGTACATTGGTTCACCGAGGGTCAGAGGAACCTGTCCCTATGATTCTTAAAAACTTAATTGATTTACTCTGTATCTCCGTGCTTCTGCATTTATATTTCTTTACAAATCCATCCGTTACACCACCATTGTTCCTTCAAAGCTCCCAGCATCATCCTCCTTAACTTTTATTATAGAAAATCGAAGGATGAACGAAGGATGAACGGAAGATGAACGAAGGATGAACGGAAGACAAACGGACTTTTATCCTGAAAAATAGGGCAAAAAAGCAAGTTTTGAATACAATATTTAACGCAATAGGGGATAATTATCGTATTAGATTTAAATATTTTAAGATTTATCAATCATAATATAAAGCATGCTCAATTATTTTCAGAAACACTGCATTTTTACGTATAATACAAAGATTCTCAATACATTAAAACGTAACAACACTTCATAAACACTACATAAACACTTCACCAATACTGCATAGCCATTATACATAATTATTATTTACTCAAGTTTCTGAAGTAAAAAACTGTGCGGATGCCTCTGGGAGCGTGGGCATTCTCATATTCAGACAGATATGTTACTTCCGAAACTTGAGTTATTTACTATACATAATTATATGTTGTGTAGTCTATATGTAGTGTTTATGTAGTGTTAGTGTAGTGTAAAAAAGACATATCGGCTTACCTTTCAATTATTTATGCCAAAAAATGCAGTGTTTCAAAAAAATGGAAGTTGCAATTGATACAATGAGCAGCAAAGCAGCTTACAAGGAATCACATGGGCAGCCCCCTGTTTCGCAATAAAATAATGAACCAAAGCGGTACAAGGGACTGTCCCCTGTACCATTTCTTCTGCTGTCCATTCATTCCTCCTATTCTGAGTCTATTTTGAACACCTTAGTCTTTATTTGTTTCTTCGGCTGCAATGCCAGGACAATATGACGAACTAACAACAATACGATATTGTTTATTAATCTCTTCCTTAATCTGATTAAAATTCAACTTTGTACTAAGGTCAAGATTATATCCTTCATTGACCACATGGATAAAAGAGACTTTGCGATAAAAAGATTCTCCATTCTTTTGTATTGAATTATTAATAGTATCTGCTTTTGAAAGCAAGCATACTCGCTGATAATCAGGATTGACCTGTTGGGTATTATTTTTCGGATGTGCCTTCGTATAGTGCTGGGTGGCGGTTAACATTATCATATTTTCGACAGTTGCTGATAACATTGGATAATCATGTTTGGGGAATATATGGTGAACTTGAGTCGCATCTCCAAGTCCCCATGCGTCATGGACTTCACTGCATTTCTCAATTTTCCTGACTTGATTCATTGCCTTACGAACATAATACTCGTTTACACTGTCATCATAATCTTTGTCAACAGCTTTTGTGGATTTCTCTATTCTGTATTCCATACGCGACATTTCTTTAGGCTTATGTATATCACGCATGTTTGTACGATTATACATAAGGTCAGAATACATCATATTATGAACACCTTTGCTTCATGGTACACTATTAGCGCAAGCAAGCACATTGAATATCTTATGAAAGATGCGTTTTGTGTCAAAATCGGAATGAGTCGGAGTATTGCCGTCAAGCATTATATGGAATCGGCGATATATCTCACATCTTGCATTATAGACATCACTTTTACAAGCAATAAGATATTCATAAAAGAATTTCATAAATTCACTATCTTCAAGTACTTTTGTGTAGTATTGAAGCAGGAACTCATATGCATTATGGTCTCGACGTGATATATAATCAAGTAAAAAATTATCTTCAATAAATATGATATGGACGCCTTTCTAACTCCTCGTTATCAAATGCACCTTGTCCTTCCTTCAGTTTTTCGATCCAAGCTATCATTATTGGATTATAACTTCTAAAAGAGTGGTACAAATCTTTTTCCCATATCTCTCCCATCGTTGTTAGTTTTGGAAGATGTCCAATAGTTTGCCTAAGAGTTTGTTGGGGTTTTTCATCTGGGAATATGTCGTAAGGAGTAGCATCCTTTATAGACTTAAACTGACCATCAGTGTCCATACATGCTTAAATCCATAGCAGCCAACTCCTGCACTACTGAAAAGACTTATATATGTAAATGGTTGTTTTGTTTTATTTATATTGATGGGCATAAAAAGATAACCCTGGCAAACCAACTCAATATGGCAATGGTAATCCCATATAGGGTGTGGAGTTCGACTAACTGCGTGCAAAGATATACAAAATCTCTCGAACTGCCAAACAATTCGGGAGATTTTTGTGATAATATGCAAAAAAATGTATTTATTAATCTATGACAGTAAAGGCTCACAAACCACACTACATTCCTCTGGAGTTACCTCGCATAATCCTGCATCCACAAAAAGACCTTCATATCCAAGGTCTTCATCCAAGCTTGGCCAGTGTATGCCTGTATAGCCAAGAACAAAATCATTACGTTGATCTTTTGTAGCATTTTCCAAACGTTTCCATTTCGAAAAAGGTGTGCACACTCTTTGTCCATCTTTGGTTTCAATCCAAAGACAGGTATCATCAGTCCATGCTCTAACAATATAAAATCTTCTCATTGTTCCGCCCTCCTAATTATTTATTGAAGTAATTATGCCACCTTTCGATTATGACTTCTTTATTTTCCCAAACTAATGACTCTATTAAAGACAAATCATTTTTCTTAAACCCATGGTTAAATACAAGTTCCATGGGTTCAACGTTATATTTTGCTTCACACCCATCTTTTATTACATGTATATGGATGGGAGTGTGGTCATTTGAATAGAACATAAATCTAAAACCAAATATTATAAATAATGTAGGCATAACTCTTATAAATTTTGACTGCAAAGATATACAAAAAATCCCGAACTGCCAAACAATTCGGGAGATTTTTGTTTATTTATTCATGTTTCATTTCTAATAATGGTTATTTCAGCAAACTAATGAACAACTGTTTATTAGGCGGAGGAATATATTTTGCTAACACGAAAACCATAATTATGCGCATTTTTCCATTAAAAATTGCATTATTTTGAGTGACATTTACTAAAATGCTTCGATTTTTAGTATAAAAATTGATGATTTTTCGCTGCAAAGTGGCTAAATCAATTAGAAAAATGGCGTTTTTTGCCTCAAAAAAGGCTTCTACTGCCACCTTTGTCACCCTACTGCCACCACTTAACATTCTGTAGATTAATGTTTTAAGCCCAAAGGTGGCAGTAGTGGCAGTAAAAATAACAAAATGTTTAGTATAGGAGTATAAAGACAGGGCAACCAGATGGCAACTGAATGGGGCATTCAGATGGCAAGTGAATAGGGCAATCACTTGGCATCTGCACAGCTGCGGACGAGACTTCACTGTGGCTGCATAAAAAAAGCCCCGTCTGGAATCACTTCCGGACGGGACCAACCAAATAACTTTGTATCATGTAAATTAATGCTTTCTCTCAAATTCTTTACATTATATGCAAATTTGAAATCTTAAAGATGTTTCGAAGGTCAAAGCCTCACGGCTTCGCCTTCACACTGACATCTTAGTGTTAATCCTAATACAAATCTTTCTACTTAAAACCTTAGAAGTAATTCACTAATTACCTAAATCGAAATAACTAACAATCTTTATTACCAATAACTAAAAACCTAAATAACATGTATGTTGTAATCGAAACGATTTTCTAACCTTTTGTCCTTTTGACGATGCAAAGGTACAACATTTTTTCGTTCAAGTCAATAGTTTTATATCGAAAAGTACAAAAAAAGCCTCTTCTATTGACAAATATCAAGTTTGTTGTGTGCGAACACACTAAATTATTGATGTATCTGCTCCAATAACCAAATTTTTAGTACCTTTGCACTCGAAAAACATAATATACATTATATATATATGATTTGGCTGATAAAGAATGACGGCATGAAGGGCAGGCTCGGGAAATTAGTGCTGCCGATATTTATTGAGACGGCATTGGTGATGCTGTTGGGTGTGGTGGACACTGTGATGTTGAGCCAGTACTCGGACAACTCTGTGGCTGCTGTGGGTGTGGTTAACCAGATTGTCAACCTCGCTGTGCTGGTGTTTCAGGTGATTAGTTTCGGAACCACGGTGCTGTGTTCGCAATATCTCGGGGCAGGACTGAAGGAGCGTATGGTGCAGGCCACGGGTGTGGCTATCGCGCTCAACGCTGTGAGCGGAGCTATTATCAGTGCGTGCCTATACTTCGGTTGCACTGCCATACTGAAGCTGATGGGTCTGCGACCGGAACTGCTCACCGAGGGAGTCAGTTATATGCACATCGTGGGAGCGTTTGCATTCTTCCAGGCTATATCGCTCGCCATATCCGCATCACTGCGCAGCGCCGATAAGGCGAAATACCCTATGATGGTGACTGTGGTGGTGAACGTGCTGAATATCATCGGCAACTATACGCTCATATTCGGAAAGTTCGGTATGCCCGCCCTTGGAGTTGAGGGTGCTGCCATATCCACAAGCATTGCCCGCGGTGTGAGTATGGTGCTGCTGTTTGTCATTCTTTTCAGGAAACACATCCCCTCCTTCCCTGCCCGACTCTTCCGGCCGTTCCCGTGGATTGAGCTTAAGAACCTGCTCAAGATTGGTCTGCCTGCCGCAGGAGAGGAAATCAGCTATAGCGGCTCGCAGGTGGTTATCACCTTTTTTATAAATATGTTGGGCAACGAGGCTCTCATCACGCGAACATATTGTTGGAACATGGCTTTTATTGTATGTGTATTCTCAATAGCCATGGGACAAGGCGGTGCTATTCTGATAGGTCATCTTGTGGGCGAGAAGAAGGTGAAGACGGCTTTTATACTTGGATGTTACACTCGCCGTGTGGCTATCGTCACGGCTGCCACATTTTCGGTGGTGCTCGCCATGTGCGGAGGGACAATACTCTCGTGGCTTACCGACAACCCGAATATTGTTAGCCTCGGTATAATTATAATGTGGGTGCAGGTGGCATTAGAGATTGGCCGTGCCATAAATATCTGGGCTACTCAGGCACTGAGGGCCACGGGCGACGTGAATTTCCAGTTTTATGTGGGCATCACGGTGCAATGGCTTGTGTCGGTGGTGCTTAGCTATCTCTTGGGAATACACTGGGGCCTTGGGCTCATCGCCATGTGGGCAAGTTTTGCCTTGGACGAGAACATCAGAGGACTGATATTTATTTTCAGATGGAAGTCGATGAAGTGGGCAACCAAGAGCTTCGTAAGTTGAAAAGTTTATAGTTTAAATCAGCTATTTTTTTGAACACAAAGAAACAAAGTTTTCTTCGCTGACGAAAGAAACAATGAGCAGCAAAGCTGCTTACAAAGTCCACAAAGTTTTCCCTACCGTAAGGCTTTGTGGCGACTTTTAAGTCGCTTGTTGTCTTTGTATCTAAAGAAAAACCTTCGTTCCTTTGTGTCTTTGTGTTTAAATTCAAAGAGTTGTTGTTTTGCCAACGGGTTTCAAAAGATGTATCTCACTACGTAATATACGTGGGTGGCGAGGAGATAGAGAATGAGCAGCGGGGCAATGCTGCGTATGCCTCCCACAAGAGCGTCGAAGACTGAGGGGACATCGGGGAAAGTGCCTGACATCACGCCATACTCCACTGAAAGGAGTATAACGCCGAAGCAGAATATCGGCACAAGCGCCTCACTGAAAGCCGAGGGAAAGAGTTCGCCCGTGACACTGAGGAGAATGGCATGGGGAACAAACGAGAAAAACGAGATTACCGCTATATATACAAGCACTGTGACAATGCTGAAGCGCAAGGCAACCCTCTGGCGATAGCGAAGTGCCCCATTACGGCGACTCCATAATGAGCCAAGGTCATGGCAGAAACGCGAGACCCGCAATGCACCCCAAGCCATACCCGCAAGCAAAAGCCACACGAGCACCGACGACTGCATCTGGCGTATGAATCCGCCAAATGCCCAGCGTATTCCCTCGCTGCTGAGCATACTGTGGATGCCGCTCTCGGGATTGAGGGCGGCGAATATCCACGAGCCGACTGCCATCACCACTTCCACCAAGAGGAGCGACAACGACAGGTATGCCAATATCTTATTCTTCATCGGGATGGAGATTATCGACATCGATGATGCCCAACTCGATAGCCTTCACCACAAGACGGGTGGCATTGACTCCCATGCGTCCGTTGCCGCCGGGGAAGAGTTTCTGCACAAGTTCGTTCTGACGCTTCTCAAGGCTCTTCACTCCGAAGGGCATCGCCTTGAGACTTGAAATCTGGTCCTTGGTATATCCAAGGGCAAGATGGCGCAGGAAACGCTCGTCATATTCATCTATCTCATAGTCGAGAAGTGCCTCCTGATTGGTAAGCTCACGGTTAACCGACAGCTTGAACCTATCCACAATCTTGCGGAGTATAGGCTCGTTGAACACCATGGTCTTGCCCTCCATCACCGAGCGCACGTCGCCACGGGTGAGCAGTTCGCCGCTTTTGAGTATTATACCGTCGGCACCGGCGTCGAGCACATCCACCCACAGTTTCTCATTCAGTATCTCACCCGTGAAGATGAGAACCTTGACTGCGGGATAAGACTCCTTGGTGTGTCGGCATATCTCAACGCCCACAGTAGTGGAACCGCCCAGACCGAGGTCGAGCAGCACGAGATCGGGCTGGTTGTCGCGTATGAGTCGCCAATATTCCGCCTCTGTATTCGCAGTACCAATGATTTCCGCTTCGGGAATATCGTTGCGTATGATACCTTCAGTGCCTTTTAGTTCGAGTAGCACGTCCTCTACTATTATTACCTTGAAATTTTTCATCTTTATTATTTAAATTATATTGTAAGAGATTTGTATTCTATCGGAAGCCTTACCGTCACGTCCTCTCCGTTCATCCATATTCCGCATCCGCGCCGGTTGGTGGTTTCGGAGATGTCGCGCACTACCTGACGCATCAGCAAGAAGGGGATGTTGGCTGCCACGGACGGCGCGAAGATGTCGCCTTCGTCCGTCACTGTGTATGTAAGACGTGGAACGCTGAGTGAGAGCGTTACGTATTCACGGTCGGAGGTGAATCCCGCAAGGGTGGGCTTTTCGCCTCCGTTCTGCTTGCGCAACAGGTCGAAGAGCATGTCGAGCAGCTGGATATTCACTATCACACGAGGCAGATTGTCGTCAGCAGTGAACCAACGGCCGAGGCTGACAACCGAGAGCGATATGTGCAGACGGTCGAACTGGCGCATTGCCTGCTGGCTCAATATCGAGTAGATGTCACGGTAGTATGCCACGAGGTCGCGTATCTGGTCGAGTTCCTCTGTGGAGCTGACCAACTGTCTGATTCTGCTTGGATAATACATTGTCTCATGCTTGAGGGTGGATAGACAGTTGTCGATGATGGAGTTACTGATATACAACTGGTTGCACTCATATTCAGCCCTGTGAAGTTCGTCGGTGGCAGTCTCAACGTCCGTGTTCTGACGTTGTCTGCGTGATATGTCGTCGGCGAGGGCCTTGCGTATCTCATCCACTATGGCAGTGAGTCGTTCGGGATATTCTGCTACGTCGGTGATACGGCTGATGGCATCGAGTTTCTCCTCCGATGGAGTGTCGGCGGCAAGTATGGCATTTATGTCCTTCACTTTCTCCACGCAGAAGCGGTAGTAGAGACGGTGGCGGTAATACAGCAGATAGTATGCCGGAAGTATCATGAGAAAGACAATTATGAGTATCACGACTGCTATATTCTTGTCAGTCTGCTGCTTGCGCATCATCTTGCAGTATGCTGGCAGCGAGGTGTCGGCGGAGAGTTCCTTGAATAGTCGGGTATAAACCTCGTTGTTATATCCGTATTCCTTCCATTTGTGCAAAGCGAGACACGCCACTGCACTCTCGTTGCGCATGTCGAGGATGATGTCATAATCGGTGGGCACATTGTCCTGAAGCCATTTCAGTTCGGGCATCTGGATTTCACTGCTTCCCAGTCGCGTCAGCAGATACTTGCCCCCGGGGCAAACCGTTACGTAATGTTCGTTGAGATAGATGAGGCATGAATCGGCGAAAAAAAGCGTACGCTCATACGTACCGTCAATATTGGAATAATATGCACTATCGGCAAAGGCTGCCGCCTTCTGCAAGGCAGGGCTTTCGGCGAGTTCTGCCGGCAAGGCTCTGTTGAAAGCGTCTTTCGCACAAGTACTTAGAGGCCAGGAGAATGACAGGGCAAATGTGATGAGCGCGAGGATGAGTCGCGCCGCTCCTTTGGGAAGACGGAAATAGAATCGGCTTCCCCTACCCTTCTCGCTCTCTGCTGAAAGGAGGCACACGGCGAAACGCTGGCTTATCTTCTTGTATTTCTCGATGATGCCACGGCAGTTAAGGAGTCCGAAACCGAAACCCTTTTGGGAATTAGAATTCAGAAATGAGAAATTAGAATTTAGAAGTGATGGATTCATAACCTTTTCCAAGGTTTCCTTAGTCATTCCTTCCCCTGTGTCCTTCACGCTGATTTCAACGTAGTCCTCATGCTCCTCGGCAAAGATGGAGACCTTGCCGTTGGCAGGGGTGAACTTGCGCGCATTGTCTGCGAGGGTGTTAATCATGAAGAGGGTGAGCACTCGGTCTGCTTTCACCACGGCGGTGCTTTCAGCCACATCCAATGTCACACCTTTTATATTAAAAGACGTCTTGCCTTTGCGCACTATGTCAAAGACATCGGCTATGGGGAAACTCTCGATATGCAGGCTGAGCTTGCCCTTGCGCATCTGAATCCATTCGGTGAGCAGGGCATTGTATTCGTTAATCTTGTCGGTGAGCTGAAGGATATAGTCGTATCTCTCCTTGCGAAGTTGAGGCGACTCGTCGGGGCGCGACATAAGCATTCGCACCTCGTTGATGATACGGTCGATGAAAGGAGTGACACTGTTGATGAGCGACATCTTCGCACGGTTTTCAAGATTCTGACGTGTATAGTCGGAAGTGCGCATCTCGCACATCAGCCTTTCCTCGTTGATTTCCTCGATACGCTCCTCGGTGAGCTGGCTCTCGCGCTGTTGCTCCTCTTGCCACTGGCGCAGTGGCTGCAGCAACGAGTCGAGTTCGTCCTCGCTGCGGTCGCGACGCGAGAGGTGGTTGAACAACCATAGCAGGAACACGAGCAATATGATGGCACCGATAACCACCATAATCATGAGATTGAGCTGCGAGGAGGTTGCTTCAAGCTGCGCTGCTCGCGACTCGTAATATCTGTCCTGACGTGTGTTTTCCTGAAGGTCGAGATACTGGTTGCGGTTGAAGTCGCTCGCCTGTTTGTCGTTCACTGCTGAATACGCCACGCTCATCTGCTCACGGATACTGGCTACAAGGTCGGGAGCCTGGGTGATTTTCTTGTCCTTGAGAGCCATGTTGAGGTAATATATGGCAGTCTCGAAATCACCCATACGTGTGAAGCATGAGGCTAGTGAGCGGTAACCACCCGCTATCTGATACACGTCGCCATATTCCACGAAATACGTCAGTGCCTTTTCTGTCATATAACTCGGTATGAGAGAATCCGGCACGTTATAGCTTTCCTCGATTAGTCTAAGTCCGGGGGTGGCATCTAAAGTCTGAGTACGGTCAGCCGCATCAAGCAGATGTTCGGCTATAGCCTGTAATGAGTTGGCTGCAAAATACTTATAGCCATTGCGTGAAGCAATAATGTAACACTCCACAAGGCGTTCCATCTCCTGCTTCTTCACCTCCTGTGCCGAAACGTTATTGAACATTCCTCCTGCTCCCATATTATATAGGTAAGCCAGATATTGTGCCGTGTCGCGCCTGACCTCACCCTGTGGATTGATGGCATTGAGCGCGGATGCTGACAATGGCATCAGTCCTACATAATAATAATAGGTGGAGCTGACGATGGCAAACTCTGATTCTGCATACACCATACGGCGTCTGAGCCGCGAGTCGAGTTTGGCTTCCTCCTCACGTATGCGGTTTATGCGCTGTTGGGCACGCTCGCGAAAGTCGTAGAACTCACGGTTGCGCGACATTCGCTGGCAGAGTCGCATCTGCTGGATGTCGGCAATCAGCAGTTCCACCTGGTTGTCGGTGAGCGATGATATGGTGTTGAGGATTGAATCGGCACGCCCATAGTCCATGCGCATGATATCCACGAAGGCCATGTTGTTGAGAGCCTCCGCACGTCGGGCATCGTCGATGTCGAGTTTCAGCACACTGTCGGCATAGTGCAGCGTGGAATCAAGATTGGAATAATGAGATGCATAAGCCAAATCGTTCAACCTGTCCGCCTTGCCCCTGTCCTTCTGCGTACAAGCTGAAAAAACAAAAAGGTTCCATAGGAGAATCAACCCTATGGAACCTTGAAAAAACATATATTTATGCGCGGGCCTTGGCAATGTATCCAAGTGCCTCAGCACATTTGTCAGAGATTGCCTGCCAGTTCTCGGCTGCAATAACATCCTTCGGGAAAAGTTTAGAACCCATACCTACGCAATAAACGCCAGCCTTGATCCAAGAGGTGAGGTTCTCCTCGTCGGGAGACACACCGCCTGTAACCATGAGCTTCGACCATGGCATTGGAGCCATAAGTCCCTTGACGAGCTTTGTGCCGAGCACGTCGCCGGGGAATATCTTGCACAGGTCGCAACCAGTTTCCTGAGCTGCTCCCACCTCAGACACGCTGCCGCATCCGGGAGTGTATGGCACAAGACGGCGATTGCAGATCTTGGACACCTCGGGGTTGAACAGAGGACCAACCACGAAGCATGCGCCCAACTGGATGTAGAGGGCTGCCGTGGCGGGGTCAACAACAGAACCCACACCCATAGCCATCTCAGGGCACTCCTTGGCTGCGAACTTCACAACCTCGGCAAACACCTCATGTGCGAAATCGCCACGATTGGTAAACTCGAAGGCACGTACACCACCATCGTAGCAGGCCTTCACTACTTTCTTTGCTATCTCGGCATCCTTGTGGTAGAACACGGGCACCATTCCCGTTGCTCCCATCTTTGCAAGGACAGCCACCTTATCAAATTTTGCCATTAAGAACTTTAATCTTTTAATTCTTTAATTCTTTAATTTCCGAAGGACCTATCTCTGTACTCGTCCTGAAGCGTCGCCACCGGCGAGAGCCTCAACCTCTTCCTTGCTGACCATGTTGAAGTCACCTGGGATGGTGTGCTTCAATGCTGATGCTGCAACTGCGAACTCGAGGGCTGCACCCTGGTTGTCGGGATAAGTGAGCAGACCGTGGATAAGACCACCAGAGAAAGAGTCACCACCACCCACGCGGTCGATGATAGGCATGATGTCATAGTGTTTGCTCTGATAGAACTCCTGTCCGTTGTAGATAAGAGCCTTCCATCCGTTGTGGGTGGCAGAGAGAGACTCACGCAGTGTGGAAACCACATACTTGAATCCAAACTCCTTCATCATACCCTGGAAGATTCCATAGTATCCCTCGGCGTCGGTCTTTCCGCCCTCAACGTCAGCCTCTGGCTTGAATCCGAGGCAGAGCTGTGCGTCCTCCTCGTTGCCGATGCACACGTCAACATACTTCATCAGAGGCTTCATGATACTCTGTGCCTTCTCAGAAGTCCACAGCTTCTTGCGGAAGTTGAGGTCAACAGATACAGTCACACCGTGACGCTTTGCAGCCTCACATGCCAGGCGTGTCAGCTCGGCAGCCTTGTCGCTGATGGCAGGGGTGATACCGCTCCAGTGGAACCAGTCAGCTCCCTCCATGATAGCGTCGAAGTCGAAGTCAGATGCGTCAGCCTCGGCGATGGAACTGCCTGCACGGTCATAGATAACCTTTGAAGGACGCATCGAAGCACCGGTTTCGAGATAATAAATACCTACACGATTGCCACCGCGGGCGATATAGTCAGTGTGAACCCCAAACTTGCGCAGCGCATTGACGGCACACTGGCCAATCTCATGCTTGGGCAACTTTGACACGAAGTAAGCCTCGTGACCATAGTTGGCACAGCTAACTGCCACATTTGCCTCGCCACCGCCATACACGACGTCGAAGTACTCACTCTGCACAAATCTTTTCTGTCCTGGAGAAGACAGACGGAGCATTATTTCTCCTAATGTTACTACTTTTGCCATTTCTTGTTTTTTTAAATTAATTGTATTTGTAGATTCAATTTTTTACGTTTGCGACAACAAAATTACGCTAAATTATTGAACTGACAAAGAAAAAACGGGAAAATCTGCTATTTTTTACATTTTTTTTCGCTGTGCATTAGCACAATTCGTTTTTTATTGGTAATTTTGCACAAAAATTTAACTCATTTATGGCAAACGACAGAATTAGAATCAAGGACATCGCTTTGAGGTCTGGAGTATCGGTAGGCACTGTTGACAGGGTGCTGCACAACCGCCCAAGTGTCTCCAAGGAGGCAAGGGAGAAGGTGGAGAAGGCTCTGAAGGAAATGGACTACCAGCCCAACATGTATGCCAGTGCATTGGCATACAACAAGACCTACAACTTTATTTGCATCATGCCCAAGCACGAATCCGAGGCTTACTGGCAGGAGGTGGAGGACGGTGCCATGTGCGCACGTGATCACAGGCGCGACTTCCATGTCAACGTGGAAATGATGTATTACCGTCGCTTCAACCAGAGTACATTCACCAAGGTCACACAGGAATGTCTCAACAAACAGCCCGACGGAGTGGTCATCGTACCCTCAACGCTCGATGTCACCCGCGAGTTCACCGACAAGCTGCACGAACTGAACATACCGTTCATCATGCTCGACTCTTATATGCCAGACCTCAAACCTCTGTCGTTTTTTGGCCAGGACTCTTTCTGCAGCGGCTACTTCGCCGGACGTATGCTTATGCTCATTGCATCCAAGGAGAAGGAAATAATGATGATGAAGCAGATGCTCAACGGCAACGTGGCAAGCAAGCAGCAGGAAAACCGCGAGACGGGATTCCGCCATTACATGCGCGACCACTTCCCCAATGTTGAGATTACCGTGGTAAACCTGCCGCTCGACGTGGAGAGGGAGAAATATTCGGAGATTCTCGAAAAGTTTTTCACCGAGCATCCCCATGTCCACCACTGCATCACGTTCAACTCCAAGGCGCATCTCGTGGGTGAGTTCCTCTTGCGCAGCAACCGTCGCAACGTGCAGATCATGGGATATGACATGGTGAAAAAGAATGCCGAGTGTGTGAAGCAAGGTTCCATCTCGTTCCTTATTGCCCAGCACGGATATATGCAGGGATATTCCAGCATCGACTCCCTCTTCCAGGCGATAGTGCTTAAGAAAGAGGTGAACCCCGTGAACTACGTGCCCATCGAACTGCTCACAAGGGAGAACGTGGAGTTTTACAGGAGGGAACAGCTTTGAAATGAAGAGTGAAGAATAGATGCGGGTAAGGGAAGTTAAGGGAGAAGTTTCCTTGAGCGAAGCGAAAAAAAGACGTATGTTTTTCCCTGAAAACTCCCCAAATGGACGAAAAGACTATTGTCTTTAACTCCTTTAAACTCCTTTAACTCCTTTAACTCCTTTAAGTCATACAATATTTAAACATTAAAATATTAAAAACAAACAATGGAAAAAACTTATCTCAAGATCAACAGGGCGGACTCAGTAGTGGTTTGCCTTGACGCAATGAAAAAAGGGGATGTCGTGGAAGTGGACGGCAAGTCGATAACTCTCAACCAGGACACTCCCGCAGGACACAAGGTGCTCATCGTTGACGCCCCGGAGGGTACGAACATCATCAAGTATGGCTACCCCATCGGACACGCCACCACCGACCTGAAAGCCGGCGACTGGGTCAACGAGAACAACCTGAAGACGAATCTTAAAGGTACGCTCACATACGCGTATGAGCCTGTGGATGACTCTCTTGACATACCCGTGGAAAACAGGACATTCGAGGGTTATGTCAGAAAGAACGGCGAAGTGGGAGTGCGCAACGAGATATGGATTGTGCCTACAGTGGGTTGCGTGAACGGTATTGCCGAACGTCTTGCCGACCTACTCCGCAAGGAGACTTGCGCGAAGGACATTGATGCCGTTTATGCATGGCACCACAACTACGGATGCTCGCAGCTCAGCGGCGACCACGAGAACACCCGCAAGGTGCTCCGTGACATCACGCTCCATCCAAATGCCGGCGGTGTGTTGGTGCTCGGATTAGGATGCGAAAACAACCAACCCGACAAGTTTGAGGAATTGCTCGGCGACTACGACCGCGACCGCATCAAGTTCCTTGTAACCCAGAAGGTGGATGGTGACGAGGTTGAGGCTGGCATGGAAATTCTGCGTGACCTCTATGCCAAGGCTTCCCAGGACAAGCGCGAGACCGTATCGGTGAGCAAGCTGCGCGTCGGTCTGAAATGCGGCGGAAGCGACGGATTCAGCGGCATCACCGCCAATCCTCTGGTAGGCGAGTTCTCCGACTGGCTCGTGGCCCAAGGCGGAACATCCATCCTCACTGAGGTGCCTGAGATGTTCGGTGCAGAGACCATCCTCATGAACCGTTGCAAGAACACTGAACTCTTTGACAAGACTGTCACAATGGTTAACGACTTCAAGGAATACTTCCTCAGCCACGGCGAGCCAGTGGGCGAGAATCCATCCCCAGGCAACAAGGCTGGCGGTATATCCACACTCGAAGACAAGGCATTGGGATGCACACAGAAGTGCGGCAAGGCTCCAGTGAGCGGTGTGCTGAAGTATGGCGACCGTCTGGAGACCAATGGTCTTAACCTGCTCTCCGCTCCCGGCAATGACCTTGTGGCTTCTACAGCCTTGGCGTCGGCAGGATGCCAGATTGTGCTCTTCACCACAGGACGCGGAACTCCCTTCGGCACCTTCGTACCGACAATGAAGATTGCCACCAACCCCACCCTCGCCGCACGCAAGCCCAACTGGATTGACTTCAGTGCCGGACAGCTCATCGAGGGAAAGACTATGGAGCAGCTGCTGCCTGAGTTTATCGACAAGATCCTTGCCGTGGCAAGCGGAGAAAAATCACGCAACGAGGCCAACGGATACAGGGAAATCTCGATATTCAAGAACGGAGTAACGCTTTGAAAATAATTAAAAAATTAAAAAATTAAAGAATTAAAAAAAGGATTGAACAAGAAAGGCATTATAGCATTAAGTCCCTTGGCTGTGTTCATACTGCTGTATTTAGTCACCTCGATTATCGCAGGTGACTTTTACAAGGTACCGATTACGGTGGCGTTCCTGCTGTCGTCAATCTATGCCGTGATAGTATGCGGCGGCATTCCAACAAGGGGCGGAATGCCTATTGCCGAACGCATCTCGATATTCAGCCGTGGTGCCTCGATGGGCAACATGATGCTGATGCTATGGATATTCGTGCTTGCCGGAGCCTTCGCCAATACGGCGAAGGTGATGGGAAGCATCGATGCCACAGTCAACCTGACACTCTCTGTCCTGCCTGGCAACATGATTCTTGCCGGACTTTTTCTTGCGGCATGTTTTGTGTCCATATCCGTGGGCACGAGTGTCGGCACCATTGTTGCCCTCACTCCCATCGCCGCGGGTGTCGCCAACTCCACAGGCTCAAGTGTGCCGCTGCTCACGGCAGTCATAGTGGGCGGCTCGCTCTTCGGCGACAACCTCTCGTTTATCTCCGACACCACCATCGCCGCCACTTCCACCCAGGGCTGCAAGCTGAGCGACAAGTTCCGTGTGAACTCCTACCTGGTCATGCCAGTGGCATTAGTGATTCTCGGCATCTACACCGTCATGGGTTCCGGCATCAACTCGCCGCAGGATGTGCCTGAGGTCTCTATAATAAAGGTTATACCTTATATAATAGTGTTGGTGACGGCGGTATGCGGAATGAACGTCATGGCGGTGCTCACCCTCGGCATCCTCGTCACCGGTGGCATTGGCATACTCGACGGTTCGTTTGATGTCTTCGGGTGGTTCGGTGCTATGGGCAACGGCATTACGGGTATGGGCGAGTTGATTATCATCACCATGATGGCGGGCGGAATGTTGGAGCTTATCAAGGTGAACGGTGGTATCGACACAGTGATAAACCTGCTCACCAAGCGCATCACCACCAAGCGCGGGGCAGAGATGAGCATAGCCGCACTGGTGGGGATGGTGAACGTGTGCACCGCCAACAACACCGTGGCAATCATCACCACGGGAGGCATAGCCAAGCAGATAGGCGACCGCTTCGGCATCGACAACCGCAAGTGCGCCAGCATCCTCGACACCATGTCGTGCTGCGTGCAGGGCGTCATCCCTTACGGTGCCCAACTGCTCATGGCGGCAGGACTTGCATCGGTGAACCCCGTCGGCATAATGCCCTATCTCTATTATCCCTATCTCTTGGGATTGGTTACGATAGTGGCGATAATACTAAGATACCCAAGGCGGTATTCTTAAATTGAAAATTGAAGATTGAAGATTGTAATTTCTAACTTCTAATTTCTAAATAATACAGCGATGGACGTAATAGAAAGAAATTTCATGAGGCTTCTGCGCAGCGGTACGTTTGGCGACGACACCGCCGTTGAGCCTATGTCACAATGGAAATGGAACCAGCTCTACCAGATGTCGCTCATGCACGGCGTAACTGCATTCATATATGACGGCATAAAGGCAAGGGAAGGCGAATTCTTCATCAACCTCACCGACGAACAGCGGGAGACATGGAGAAGGACCGTGGAGGAGACCGAAGAGAAAAACCGTCAGCATAACATACTGACCGCCCGACTCATCGAACAACTCAACCACCTCAACACACGCCCCATATTGCTGAAGGGACAGGCCATCGCCACTCTATACAACCATCCATTACACCGCAGCAGCGGCGACTGCGACATCTTCTTCCCGCTGCCGCCACAGGGAAAGAAGGCCGACGAATGGGCAAGGACGAACGGACGTAACGTCACCTCGCCTGAAAAATCCGTACTACAGTACCTATGGAATGACCTCAAGGTTGAGCACCATCACAGGATGATGAAGCTCACCAATATCATGCTCAATAAGTCATTGCAATCCATCATCAACAGTGAGATAAGATGCTGCGACTCCACCTACGCTTATATCGACGGGGTGAAGGTGGAAACACTGCCCCCCACCCTCAACCTGCTTTATGCCTTGGTGCGCATAGCCAAGTATATACTCAACGACGGGGTTAGTCTGAAACAGGTGATAGAGTTAGGCGTAATCCTCAGGAAAATAGGCGACAAGGTGGATTTCGTTAAACTTCAACAATGGATTGACCAACTCCATCTTGGCGATATGGCACACCTTGAAGGTTCACTGCTTACGGAGCTTTTCAACTTCTCTAACGACGAGATTCCTTTCATGAATCCGGACAAGAAAGAGAACATTTCGAGAATCACCCGTGAGATATTCAACATGAAGGGCAACCACACCTACGACTGGTACTTTACCCAAGGCAAGAACGTGTTTGTGAGCACGAGCAACAAGGGTGCATTGATGTGGCACATAAACAATAGCCGCCACTTCTTCAGATATTACCCGAGTGAGACAGTCACCAATTTCTTTACATCCTTCGCCCACTCACTATCACATATAGAAGAATAAACCATGAAATACTTCGAGACAGAATTTAATATTAGCGGTCCTGAGGCACTCATTCAGGACGCCCGCGATGTTCTCGCCGCAATGGCAGGAGATGCAGGCTACGAAACCTTTGAGGATACGGCTGACGGCATCAAGGGATATGTGCAACAGGACTTTTACGCCGAGGACGCCTTAGCAGCTATCATAGCCGACTTCCCCTTCGACGACATCACCATCGAATATGTTACGCGTGAGGCGGAATACCGCGACTGGAACGAGCAATGGGAGAACGAGGGTTTCGAGCCAATCTTCATCACCGACGAATGTGTAGTTCACGACGGCAGACACCTGCCCGCGAAAACCTGTAAGACGATGGTGGAGATTGACGCAAAATTAGCATTCGGCACAGGCACCCACGAGACCACAAGGATGGTGGCGCAGCAACTCATCCTCTCCGAGCCATGTGGCAAGACTGTTCTCGACTGCGGCTGCGGCACAGGCATACTTGGCATTATCGCCCTTAAACATGGCGCAAGTCATGTGGTTGGATATGACATCGACGAATGGAGTGCCGACAACGCGCGTCATAATGCCGTAATCAACGGTGTTGGCGATGATTTCAACGCCCTCTTGGGTGATGCAGGCGTAGTGGAAGGCATATCACGGCAATTCGACATCATCCTTGCCAACATCAACCGCAACATCCTACTTTCCGACATGCCCCGATGGCGTCCGCTCATGTCGCCCTCAGGCATTCTCATCCTCAGCGGTTTCTATGCCTCAGACGTGGAGCCACTCACCACGAAGGCATCGGAACTCGGACTTAAAGTCCAATCCCATCAAGAAGACGGCGACTGGCAGTGTTTGGTATTTAAAGTAAGATAAGTTGGTATGAAGTATAATGCATCAAAAGGACGAATACTTGTCGTGGATGACAACGAGGACGTGTTGTTGTCGCTCAACATGTTGTTGAAACCTGACGTTGAGAGCATTAGGGTGACAAGCTCCCCTGAGCGTATCATTGAGTTTATGGACACTTTCCACCCCGATGTCATTATGCTTGACATGAACTTCCGTCGCGATGCCATCAGCGGCGAGGAAGGCTATGAATGGCTATCACGCATATTGGAGCACGACCCAAGGAGCGTGGTGCTGTTCATCACGGCATACGTAGATACCGAGAAGGCGGTCAGGGCTATAAAAGCTGGTGCAGTGGATTTTATACCGAAGCCATGGGACAGAAAGAAACTGCTCGACACGGTGAAGAGTGCCATTGAACTGAGACATTCACGCATCACTGAAGGCGATATGTCTGAAAGGAATTTCCAGTTTCCCGGTTTTATCGGCGAGTGCAAAGCCATGCGCCAACTGAAACAGCAGATTGCAAAAGTGGCGGCTACGGATGCTAACGTGCTCATCACCGGCGAAAATGGAGCCGGCAAGGACGTTGTAGCCCATGCCATCCACCGCTTGTCTCAAAGGTCGAACAATCCTTTTGTGAACATCGACCTTGGATGTATTCCCGAAACACTCTTTGAAAGCGAGCTTTTCGGTTATGAAAAAGGAGCATTCACCGATGCCCGCAATGCCAAGGCTGGAAGGGTGGAACAAGCTGACGGAGGTACACTCTTTCTTGACGAGATAGGTAATCTCTCCATACAGATGCAGCAGAAGTTGCTTACCGTGATAGAGAAGAAGGAGACATCACGCATAGGTTCATCAAAGACAAGGAAAGTAAACCTGAGAATCATCTCTGCCACCAATGCCAATCTCGCCGAAAAAATTAGTGAATGTACATTCCGTCAGGACCTGTTCTATCGCATCAACACCATCGAACTGCATATCCCTCCACTTCGAGAGCGTGGCGATGACATCATCCTCTTGGCAGAGCACTTCCTGAATATTTTTGCCATGAGATACGACAGAAAAGGAGTGGGATTATCTGACAACGCACGCATGAAGTTGCTCAACCACTCCTGGCCCGGCAATGTGCGGGAACTGCAGCACAGCATCGAGCGTTCATTGGTGCTCAGTAGCTCCCCTACTCTGTCAGCATCTGACATTCATATTACTCCCGATACACTATCCGTGATAGAGTCACGGCAGACTCTCAACCTTGAAGAACTGGAGAGAATTGCCATCAAGCGTGCCGTATCAATGAGCAACGGCAACCTCACCCAGGCAGCAGATCTTTTAGGTATCACCCGTTTCGCACTATATCGCAAGATTGACAAACTTGGAATATGAATATGCCTTTCCACTTGAATCCTTTTTACAACAAAAGCGTACGTCGCCTCAGGCAGATGTTGAACGCCATCCGGATGCGCGACTTCTCCTTGCAGTTCGCTCTCGACAAATTGCGGGGAGAAGAACGTCTGCTCGCGGTGGAAATAAATGCCGTGATTAATGAGTTCAGGGAGAAGACATTAAGGCAGGAGTCGCAATACAAATATTTCGACACACTGCTCAACACCGTGGATGACTGCCTCATTGTGACTGATGACAAAGGGCATATCCACTGGATGAACCGCACAGCCATCAATAGTTTATGTGGATTCAGAATTTATGAGATTAACGACCTTGCTTCTGTAAACAACACTTTGCCACAACTGATGTATAAACTGCGCCCGGGAATCAAGAAAATGGTAAGATTAAATGTAAAAAACGGCAATGAAACAGCAGAACGTGAATACTCTATAACAGTTACAAATTTCTTTGACAAGGGATTCTATTATAAACTTTATACTCTACAGAACATCCACGAGGTGGTGCAGAAGAGCGAGAGTGAAGCACAACAACAACTTGTCAGAGTGCTTACCCACGAGATTATGAACTCACTCACGCCTATCATCTCACTGAGCGACACACTCACTGAGGGAATGAAGGAAAAGTCGCTCTCGCAGGAGGACATCACACTGGCATTACAGGCAATAAACAGGCGTAGCAGCGGACTTATGCTTTTCGTGGAGAACTACCGCAAACTGCAACATATATCAGCTCCTCAATTTTCGGAAGTGAAACTCTCTGAGCTTATCTCCGACCTACAGCAACTATTCCCTGCCCCATACTTCCACTTCGACATCAAAGACACGGAACAAGTGCTGCACATCGACCGCAGCCAAATTGAGCAAATACTCATTAATCTATTGAAAAATGCAGAAGAAGCAGTGAAAGAGAATGAAGACAGAATAATAACTATTGAATCAAGAGTGGAAAGGTCTCAACACCTTATGGCAATAATGGTAAAGGACAATGGTTGCGGCATCATGCCCGAAGTTCTCAACCGCATTTTCGTCCCTTTCTTCACAACAAAGCCTGGTGGCTCTGGCATCGGGCTTAGTATCTGCCGGCAGATAGCCTCATTACATGGTGGCTCCATCACAGTGTCATCCACTCCGTGCAAACAAACCGTATTTACCTTACAGCTACCTATTTGACATAAAACGGAGGCGAGTTCACATAATGTTACAACCGCCCCCGTCAAACAATAACGATAAATACGCTATCTATATCATTTTTTTTACTGCTTCAATAAATATGCCTTGAAGCTTTCAAAGTCCTTTGACATCTCGACGCTCTGCTTCTCGCCCTTCATAAAGGCGGCAAGACGGGCGGGGATTTCCACCTCGGCACCGATGACTGCCTCTACGGTGTCCTTGAACTTGGCGGGATGGGCTGTCTCGCAGAACACTCCGTATTCTCCGGGCTGCAACTGCTCGCTCAGCGCACGATATCCGCAGGCTCCGTGGGGGTCGAGGATATATCCGTTGGCGGCATGACACTGGCTCATTGCCTCGCGGATCTGGGCGTCGGAATATGTTGCACCGCTGATGAGCGAGGTGACACGCTTGTGGTCGCCCTCATACAGATCGTAGATGCGGGCGAAGTTGCTCGGGTCGCCCACGTCCATGGCATTTGCTATGGTCTGCTTGCTCGGCTGTGGCTCATACTTGCCCGTGGCGAGATAGTTGAAGAAGATGTCGTTTGCATTGTTTGCGGCGATGAAACGCTTGATGGGCAATCCCATACGATGACCGAAGAGGGCTGCGGTGATATTGCCGAAGTTTCCGCTCGGAACACAAACCACAAGGTTGTCTGCCTTGCCAAGTGCCTTCATGCGTGCATAGGCATTGAAATAGTAGAAAGCCTGTGGCAGGAAACGTGCCACATTGATGGAATTGGCTGAGGTGAGCTTCATGTGGCTGTTAAGTTCCTCGTCCATAAACGCACTCTTGACGAGAGCCTGACAATCGTCGAACACTCCATCCACCTCAACGGCAGTAATATTCTGTCCGAGGGTGGTGAACTGGCACTCCTGAATCTTGCTGACCTTGCCTTTGGGATAGAGTACATATACGTGAATGCCGTCAACGCCAAGGAATCCGTTTGCAACGGCACTACCGGTATCGCCGCTGGTTGCAACAAGCACATTCACCTGCTCGCGACCTTCCTGACGGATGAAGTATTGCAGAAGGCGTGCCATAAAGCGCGCACCGACATCCTTGAAGGCAAGAGTGGGTCCGTGGAAGAGTTCAAGACTGTAGATATTGTCGGTGACTGGTGCCACGGGACAGTCGAACGACAGTGTGTCGTCAACGATGCGACGGAGGTCGGCATCGGGAATATCCTCGCCGAAGAACGCTTGCGCAACGGTGAAGGCAATGTCCTGGAACGACATTGTCTCGATGTTGTCGAAGAATGATTGAGGCAGCTGCTTTATGCTCTCTGGCATATAAAGGCCGCGGTCGCCCGCCAATCCCTTGACCACTGCCTCGTGAAGTGTAGCCATCGGGGCCTTTTTATTTGTACTGTAGTATTTCATTTTATTTCTTATTTACCAAGACTTAGGAGTGTACAAAACATACGTCTTTAACTTCTTTAACTCCTTTATTTAAAAAAAATTCTTTCACCTTATCTTCATAAATTCCTGCATAAACTGCTGGAGGCGTAGCATACCATACGCACCGCTTACACAGCTCACCTCGTCATATTCCATGACACTGTCGGGTTCGATGCCGGGATAATAGATGATGAATGGCACAGGCTCCTGCACGTGGGTGCGGATTTCCACTGGTGTGGGATGGTCGGGCAGTACGGCAATGCATACCGGTTCGTCCCATGTCTTCACCTCATTATATATTGGCTCCACAATGCGTCGGTCGAGATTCTCGATGGTCTTGATTTTGAGATTGAGGTCGCCGTCGTGACCAGCCTCGTCGCTTGCCTCCACGTGGAGGAAGACGAAGTCGTCCTTGCGGAGGGCTTCAATGGCTGCCTGAGCCTTACCCTCGTAGTTGGTGTTGTATAAGCCTGTGGCTCCATCCACCTTGATGATGCGCAGACCGGCATAGTGACCGATGCCACGGATGAGGTCAACGGCGGAGATGACAGCACCGCTCTTGACATCAGGGAACATCTCGGGGATGGTCTGCATTGAGGGGCGATAGCCGGGACTCCAGGGCCAGATGGAGTTTGCCATGGGCTTGCCTTCCGCCTTGCGCTTCTGGTTGAGGGGATGGGCCTCAAGGAGGGGCTGGGAGCGGAGGATGAGGTCGTTGATGAGGGCGGCGGTGTCCTCGGGGGAGAGGGACTGGACTCGCGGCTGACACCGCGAGCAAGGGGGCTGCTCGGACGGGGGTTGCTCGGATGGGGCGGGCTGTACTAACAGGGGACGCCATTCTTCGTCGGGATGGTCATGAGGGGGCGAGCAGGCGATGTGCTTGTTGCCTCCACGGATGACGAGGAGATGGCGATACTGGATGCCGGGAATAAACTGTACGCGGTCGTTGCCGAGTTGCTCGTTGAGATAATTAATCAGCACAGTACCTTCCTCGGTTGAGAGATGACCGCCGTGGTGATTTTTTATTTTTCCATCATCGAGGGTGATGATATTGCATCTTATTGCCATGTCATCCGGACGCATCTCATATCCTATGCTTGCCGCTTCCAACGGTCCCCTACCCTCATACACCTTGTCCAGGTCATATCCGAGGATGGCGGTATTAGCCACCTCAGAGCCGGGCTGATAGCCGTCGGGCACAGTGAGCAGTCTGCCACATCTGCCCTTCTTTGCCAACATGTCCATATATGGAGTATCAGCATATTGCAAAAGGGTCTTGCCTCCAAGGCGTTCCACCTTGTGGTCGGCCATTCCGTCACCTAATATAATAATGTGTTTCATTGTCCTTTAGATATTTGCAATCGACATGATATTGGCAAACACTCCCGCGGCGGTCACTCCGGCTCCGGCGCCATAACCCTGGATGAGCATCGGATATTCACGATAGCGTTCGGTTGTGAGGAGCACGATATTGTTGGAGCCTTCAAGTCCGTAGAACGGATGATGCTGGCTGACGGCTTCGAGTGAGACGCTCGTCTTGCCATGGTCGAGCTTTGCCACAAATCTCCATCGCTTGTTCTCGCTTTCGAGCACCTTGCGCTTGGCTTCAAAGTCGGCGTCGAGAGAGGGCAGATTCTTCCAGAAGTCCTCAATGCTTCCCTTGAAGAATTCGTCGGGCACAAACAGGTGCTTCTCCACGTCGCCCTGCTCCACCTTGTATCCAGCCTCGCGTGCAAGGATAACCAATTTGCGGACAACATCCTTGCCGCTCAAGTCGATGCGCGGGTCCGGTTCACTGTAGCCTTGCTGCTTGGCTCTCACTACAGTCTCCGAGAATGGAACATCAGCCGAAATCTCATTAAAGATAAAATTGAGCGTACCACTCAGAACTGCCTCAATCTTAAGGATTTTATCACCAGAGTTCTTCAGGTCGTTTATAGTGCCGATAATAGGCAATCCTGCACCCACATTGGTTTCAAACAAGAACTTCACGCCACGCCTGAGAGCCGTATGTTTGAGTTTCAAATAGCTCTCATAATCGCTTGATGCAGCCACCTTGTTGGCTGCCACTACCGAAATGTTATGTTCGAGGAATTCCTGGTATAATCCCGATACTTCATTGCTTGCCGTGCAGTCAACGAACACACTGTTGAAGATGTTCATTCCGATGACTTCCTCGCGCAGGTGGTTGATGTTGCTTGGTGCTGACTTGGCCAGTTCCTCGCGATAGTTGCCGAGGTCGATGCCGTCGCGGTTGAAGATGGCGTTATGGCTGCTCGATATGCCAACGACATTGAGTTTGAGTCGGCGGGTCTTCTTGAGTTCCTCATACTGTGAATGAATCTGCGAGATGAGGTTTCCTCCAACGGTACCCACACCGCAGATGAAAAGGTTGAGGACATTGTATTCGCTGAGGAAGAACGAATCATGAAGTACATTGAGCGACTTGCGCAGGAACTTTGAATCGACAACAAACGAGATGTTGGTCTCCGAAGCACCCTGGGCACATGCAATAACGCTGATACCGCTTCGTCCGAGCGTTCCGAACAGTTTACCCGCAATACCGGGAGTGTGCTTCATGTTCTCACCCACGATAGCGATAGTTGCAAGTCCGTTCTCGGCGTGCATCGGGAACATGGCTCCCGTTTCGATTTCCTTGGCAAACTCATGGTTGAGCACACGAACTGCATCGTCGGAATCCTCGTCGCGCACACCGATAGAAGTGGAGTTCTCAGACGAAGCCTGCGACACCATGAACACCGAAATACCGTTTTCGGCGAGTGCGGTGAAGATTCGGCGGTTGACACCGATGACACCCACCATTGACAGACCAGTCACAGTGATAAGGGTTGTGCCGCTGATACTCGATATACCCTTGATGGGCTTGCGGTCGTTGTCAATCTTGTCCTTTATGATAGTGCCGGGGTCAGAGGGGTTGAACGTGTTCTTCACCCTAATCGGTATATTCTTCACGCATACCGGATAAATCGTAGGAGGATAGATCACCTTTGCGCCGAAGTTGCAAAGCTCCATCGCCTCCACATAACTCAGTTCGTTGATAGTGTATGCAGTGTGGATGACTCGCGGGTCGGCAGTCATGAATCCGTTGACATCGGTCCATATCTCCAATGTCTCGGCATCGAGAGCAGCCGCAATGATAGAAGCGGTGTAGTCGCTGCCGCCACGTCCAAGGTTGGTCACCTCCCCCGAATACTTGTCGGAGCTGATGAATCCAGGAACCACGGTAATCTTTGGCAACTCGCAGAAAGCCTCGCGCACAAGGCCGTTGGTGAGTTCGCTGTCAAGCACGTGCTTTCCGTGCTTCATCTGGGTCTTGATGAATGAGCGCGAATCCTTCCACTCCGCGCCTTCGATTAATGTAGCCACGATATTGCTGCTCAGCCTTTCTCCGTAGCTTACAATTGCTGCGGAAGTCTTGGGGCTGAGGTCGCGGATGAGATAAACACCATAATATATAGAACGAAGCTGGTCAAGCAGTGAATCCACTGTTGCCAGCAGTCGGGTTCGCTTGTCATTGTCGGTTATGATGGCGCTGATCATAGTGTGATGACGTGTCACCATGGATTCAAACTCGTCACGATAAGCCTCGTCGCCCTTGACGGCGAGCTTCGACGTGGCAATCAGCTTGTCGGTAATGCCGCCCAATGCGCTCACCACGACAATAACAGGTTGAGATTGGTTCTCAACGATGTTCTTCAAACTCAAGATGCTTTCTACGGAACCTACGGATGTTCCGCCGAATTTCAGTACTTTCATAATGTGCTTAAATGATTTAGTGGTTGCAAAGGTAAGAAGTTTTCTTGGTTTAACAAAAAAAAATCGCCGTTTTTTTCTCATAAATACAAAAAAATGGGTATAGTTTTCTTAAATTATCTTTTATAAAGGGCATAATTAATATTTTTTAGGCAGAATATTGCCGATATTTCGCAATTCTTAGGTAATTTTGCAGCCAAATTTGGAAATATATAGAAATATACAAGAATTATGGCAGAAGCTATTGACATTCGCGAATTGAATATTCGCATCGAACAACAAAGTACGTTTGTGACTAATTTGGTTAGCGGCATGGACCGCGTTATAGTAGGACAGAAGCATCTGGTTGACTCCCTGCTCATCGGTTTGCTGAGTGACGGACACATCCTTTTGGAGGGTGTCCCTGGCCTGGCGAAGACTCTTGCCATCAAGACCCTCTCGCAGCTGATTGACTCGGATTACAGCCGCATACAGTTCACGCCCGACCTGTTGCCTGCCGACGTGGTGGGTACATTGATATATTCTCAGAAGGACGAGAAGTTCAACGTGAAGAAAGGTCCTGTCTTCGCCAACTTCGTATTGGCGGACGAGATTAACCGCGCTCCTGCCAAGGTGCAGAGCGCACTGCTCGAAGCCATGCAGGAAAAGCAGGTGACCATCGGCAGTGAGACCTTCAAGCTGCCCAACCCTTTCCTCGTGATGGCCACGCAGAACCCCATTGAGCAGGAGGGAACATACCAGTTGCCCGAAGCGCAGGTCGATCGTTTCATGCTGAAGGTAGTGATTGACTACCCCACACTTGAGGAGGAGAAACGAATCATACGCGAGAACATCAAGGGCCAACTGCCCACAGTATCACCAGTAAGCACAGCAGAGGAAATCATCCGTGCCCGCGATGTTGTCCGCGAGGTGTATATCGACGAGAAGATTGAGCAGTATATCGCCGATATTGTCTTTGCCACACGCTATCCCGACCGCTATGGCCTGAAGGATATGTCGCAGCTGATTTCATTCGGCGGCAGTCCGCGTGCAAGTATCTCGCTTGCCAAGGCGTCACGTGCCTACGCTTTCATCAAGCGCAGGGGTTATGTAGTGCCCGAAGATGTGCGTGCCGTGGCACACGACGTGCTGCGCCACCGCGTGGGACTCACCTACGAGGCAGAGGCAAGCAACGTGACAAGTGAGGAAATCGTTAGCCGTATTATAAATAAGGTTGAAGTACCTTGATGCGATGGATACGCAAGAGTTATTGAAGAAAGTAAGGAAGATAGAGATAAAGACGCGCGGACTGAGCGCGAACATCTTCGCCGGACAATACCATTCCGCCTTCAAGGGAAGGGGAATGGCGTTCAGCGAGGTGCGCGAGTACCAGTTCGGCGACGATGTGCGCGACATCGACTGGAACGTTACCGCCCGCTTCAACCGCCCCTACGTGAAGGTGTTTGAGGAGGAGCGCGAGCTTACGGTGATGTTACTCATCGACGTCAGCGGCTCTCTCGACTTCGGAACCCATGGACAGGTGAAGCGCGACATGGTGACGGAGATAGCCGCCACCCTCGCCTTCAGTGCCATACAGAACAACGACAAGATTGGCGTCATCTTCTTCTCCGACAAGATTGAGAAATACATCCCGCCAAAGAAGGGACGCAAGCACATTCTCTATATCATCCGCGAGCTTATTGACTTTCATCCCGAAAGCAGGCGCACTGACCTGCGCGGTGCGTTGGAGTTTCTCTCGGGAGTGGCAAAGCGCAGATGCACGGCGTTCATACTGAGCGACTTCTACGTGCGCAACGATTTCCAGCAGACCTTGTCTATCTGCAACCGCAAGCATGATGTGGTGGCAATACAGGTGTATGACATACGTTCGAAGGAGTTGCCCGACGTGGGACTGATGCGCGTTGTGGATGCCGAGACCGGATTTGAGCAGTATGTCGATACGAGCAGCAAGCGCACACGCAATGCCTATGCCCAGTATTGGAACAAGCGACAGACGGCTCTCGCCGAGACCTTCAACAAGAGCAATGTCGATAGTATCTCCGTAGCCACAAGCGACGACTATGTCAAGGCTATGATGATGCTGTTTAAAATGAGAAGTTAGAAGTTAGAAATTAGAAATTGGAATTTAATTGAAACGAGTATTATCCATAATAATTTTGGCCTGCGCAGTGCTTTCGGCTGCCGCCCAGGCTACAGTGGAGGCGACAATCGACTCCATTGAGATTCTGATTGGCCAACAGGTGGAGGTGAGCGTAAGGGCAACCGCCAAGGAAGGCTCCAATGTGGTGTTCCCCGACTTCAAGCCGCAGCAGATGATTACTCCGGGTGTGGAGGTCATAAGCCACAAGGACTCCGCCACTGTTGGCATCGACAACGGCATGGCGGTTTTCACACACAAATATCGCCTCACGTCGTTCGACGGCAAACTCTACTACCTGCCTCCCTTTGCGGTTAAAGTAAATGGTAAGACTTTCAAGAGCAAAAGCTTGGCACTGAAGGTGTTGGAAGTTCCCGTTGACACTACAAAACTCGACCAGTTCTATGGTCCTAAGGACGTGCAGGACAACCCTTTCATGTGGAGCGACTGGAGTGCCGTGTTCTGGCTGAGCGTTCTGATGCTTGTGGTGATGATAGTTGCTTATTGGCTCTATCTCCGTTTGAGGGACAACAAGCCAATCATTGCTTCCATAAAGATAGTGAAGAAACTGTTGCCACATCAGAAGGCGTTGAAGGAAATCGAGGTAATCAAGGCTGAGAAGATGGTGACATCCGAAAACCAGAAGGAATACTACACCAAGCTCACCGACACACTGCGCAAGTATATCGAGGAGCGTTACGGATTCAGTGCCATGGAGATGACCTCGTCGGAGATTATCGACCGACTGACCGAGACACAAGACCAGCAGGCACTCGACGAGCTGCGTATGCTCTTCCAGACAGCCGACCTTGTTAAGTTCGCCAAGTACTCCACGCTTATCAATGAGAACGATATGAATCTCGTGAACGCCATAGAGTTCATCAACAAGACAAAACTGGAGGCACAGCCCGACCAGAAGCCCGAGAAGCCTCAGTTGACTGAGGAGCAGGTGCGCACCACCAAGACCCGCCGCATCCTGAAGGCATCCATCACCGCCTTGCTTGTCGGTGCGGCAGCCATCCTTGTCTATGTGGTCTATGCCGTTTATATGTTGTTAATATAATAATGTCAGACAATGGAATTTGCCAATAAAGAATATCTGTTTCTGCTCCTGCTCATCATACCTTATTTAATATGGTATGTGATGTACAGGAAAAAGAGCGAGCCAACGATAAGGATGAGCGACACGTTCGCCTTCAACTATGCGCCGAAGAGCTGGCGTGTGAGGCTGATGCCCATGCAGTTGTTGCTGCGTATCGCCACGTTCACACTGCTCGTGCTGGTGCTTGCCCGCCCGCAGACAAGCAACTCATGGAAAAACAAGTCGGTTGAGGGTATCGACATCATGCTTGCCATGGACGTGTCAACGAGTATGTTGGCGGAAGACCTCAAGCCAAACCGCATCGAGGCAGCCAAGGCAGTGGCATCTGAGTTTATCATCGGTCGCCCCAACGACAACATCGGTCTTTCCATCTTTGCCGGTGAGGCATTCACCCAATGTCCGATGACCACCGACCATACGTCGTTGCTCAATCTCCTGCAGAATGTGCGCACCGACATTGCAGCCCGTGGACTCATCAGTGACGGAACTGCAATCGGCATGGGACTTGCCAATGCTGTCACCCGTCTCAAGGCATCCAAGGCTAAGAGCAAGGTGGTTATCCTGCTCACTGACGGTAGCAACAACATGGGAGACATCTCTCCAATGACAGCCGCCGAGATTGCCCAGAGCCTTGGCATCAGGGTATATACCATCGGAGTCGGCACCAACAAGGTAGCCCCCTACCCTATGCCCGTGGCCGGTGGAGTGCAGTATGTGAATATGCCTGTTGAGATAGACACCAAGATGCTCGCCGAGATAGCGGCAGCCACCGAAGGCGATTTCTACCGTGCCACCAACACGGCGGAGCTTAAGAAGATATACAAGGAAATCGACCGTCTTGAGAAGTCGAAACTCAACGTGAAGAAGTTCAGCAAGCGTTATGAGGCATACCAGCCTTTCGCCCTTGCCGCAGCGATAACCCTCTTGCTTGAGATATTGCTAAGAATCACTGTGTTTAGAAGAATACCATAAGATTGACATGTTTAGATTTGAAGATATAACCTACCTTTACCTCCTTGCGGTGATACCGGTATTGGCACTGCTGAGGTTTATGTTGACAAGAGTGCAGAAGAAGCGTCTGAAGAAATTCGGCGACCCGCAGCTTGTCAGGCAGTTGATGCCCGACGTGTCGCGCTGGCGTCCGCTCGTTAAGTTCTGGTTGCTTCAGGCTGCGTTGGCATTGATAATCGTGATGCTTGCCCGTCCGCAGTTTGGCACCCGCATCAGCCACGAGAAGCGTCAGGGCATAGAGACACTGATTGCCATGGACATAAGTAACTCCATGCTTGCCGAGGATGTCACCCCGAGCCGTCTCGACCGTTGCAAGATGATGGTGGAGAACCTGGTGGATAACTTCACCGACGACAAGATTGGATTGATTGTCTTTGCCGGCGACGCATTCATCCAGTTGCCGATCACCAGCGACTATGTCTCTGCCAAGATGTTCCTTTCTGACATACAACCTTCGATGATAACCACTCAGGGAACTGACATCGCCCTTGCAATCAGCAAGGCGCAGAACAGTTTCACACAAGAGGAAAACATCGGCAAGGCTATCATCGTCATCACCGACGGCGAGGACCATGAAGGCAAAGCCGTGGAGGCTGCCAAGGAAGCCAAAAACAAGGGAATGAGGGTTTATGTTCTCGGTGTGGGTTCTGACGGAGGCGCGCCCATACCCGACGGCAACGGCGGTTATATGAAAGACCGCAGCGGCAACACCGTGATGACTCGTCTCAACCAGGACATGTGCCGACAGATAGCACAAGCGGGCGGCGGTGCCTATATCCACGTGGATAACAACAGCGACGCCCAGAGACAGTTGGACAACGAACTGGCCAAGTTGGCGAAGAAGGAGACTGAATCAACTGTTTTCAGTGAATACGACGAACAGTTCCAGGCTGTGTGTATTCTCGCCTTGCTTCTGCTGATAGCCGAGCTTTGCATACTTGAATGTAAGAACCCGTTGCTCAGAAACGTGCGTTTCTTCAAGGGCAAGCGCAGATATTCCTCTGCAATGACCATGCTCATGCTGATGACAGCCATTTCTGCCAATGCACAGAACGACCGCGACTATATCCGCGAGGGAAACCGCAACTTCCGCAGCGGAAAATTCGCCGAGGCAGAAGTGTCCTACCGCAAGTCAATGGAGAAGAACCCTCGCAATCCGCAAGCCGCATACAACCTTGGCAATGCCCTCTTTGCCCAAAAGAAGGACTCAGCCGCCGTAGTAGCCTACGAGAGCGGTGTGCAACTCGAAACAAGTGCAATACGCAAGTCGATGGGATATCATAACATGGGTGTGGTATGCCAGTCGCACAAGATGTACTCCGAAGCTATTGAGGCTTACAAGAATGCCCTGCGCCTTAATCCCAAGGACGATGAAGCCCGCTACAACCTGGAGCTATGCAAGAAACAGCAGAAGAACCAGCAAAACAAGCAGAACCAGGACAAGCAAGACCAGAAGAAGGACGACAATGGTAAGGACCAGAAGAAAGACCAGCAGAAAGAGCAGCAGAAGCAGGACAAGGACAAGCAACAGCAGAAGCAGGACAAAAACAAGATGAGCAAGGAAAATGCCGAGCAGTTGCTTAATGCCGCCATACAGCAGGAAAAGAACACCCAAAAGCGTATGAAGGACAAGATGCAGCAACCACGCTCACGTCAGCTTGACAAGAACTGGTGATTCTTTGGGAGTTAAGGAAGTTAAAGAAGTTAAAAGCATTTAAAGGACATATGTTAATGAGAAGATTATACTTGACATTCATATTGACGTTGGCTGTCGCACTGACAGTAGTTGCCCAGAAACTTGTGGGCAACGCCCCGTCGCATGTGTCAGTGGGTGAGCAGTTCCGCCTCACCTACACTGTCAACACGCAGGATGTGGGTAATTTCCGGGCGGGAAATATCCCCGACGCACTGGAAGTGTTGATGGGCCCCAGCACATCGAGACAGTCAAGTTTCCAGATGGTCAACGGACACACCACGTCATCATCGTCAATCACATTCACTTATATTATCTGCGCCAACAAGACCGGTACGTTCACCATACCCGCAGCACAGATAAACAGTGGCGGACAAACCATTAAGTCTAACGCGATAAAGATTACCGTGGGCGCACGCCAACAAGGCCAGCAAAGCCAGCGGGGCGGAGGCGGTGGATATGACAACGAGCCTCAGATGCGTCAGGCAGGAAGCAAGATTAGCGGTTCCGACCTCTTTATCAAGGTGAGCGCCAACAAGCAGCGCGTTCACGAACAGGAGCCTATCCTGCTCACCTACAAGGTTTATACGCTCGTTGACCTCACACGTCTTGACGGCAAGATGCCCGACCTCAAGGGATTCCATACCCAGGAAGTCCCGTTGCCACAGCAGAAGAGTTTCAAGATTGAGACATACAACGGACGTCCATACCGCACCGTCACTTGGAGCCAATACGTGATGTTCCCGCAGATGACAGGCAAACTCGAGATACCGTCCATCACGTTTGAAGGAATCGTAGTCATGCAAAACCGCAACATCGACCCCTTTGAGGCTTTCTTCAACGGAGGTGCGGGATATGTCGAGATGAAGAAGCAGATTAAGGCCCCGGGTATCACCATTCAGGTTGATCCCCTACCCAACCGTCCCGCGGATTTCTCAGGCGGTGTGGGTAAGTTCAATATCTCTGCCCAGCTCAACAACAAGTCTGTGAAGACCAACGACGCCCTCACTCTCAGAGTTATAGTAAGCGGAGTCGGTAACCTGAAACTCATTAAGGAACCCGTTGTCAACTTCCCCAAGGACTTCGACCGCTATGACGCCAAGGTGACCGACAAGACAAAGCTCACCGGCAGCGGTCTTGAGGGAAGCATGATCTATGACTTCATCGCTGTTCCGCGCAATGCGGGCAAGTATGAGATTCCACCTGTGAGCTTCACATATTATGACACATCTGCAAATCAGTATCGCACTGTCAAGTCCGAAGGTTTCACCTTGGATGTGGCACAGGGCGCAAAGGGCGGCGGTGTCAGCGACTTCTCTGGCTCTGACGTGAATTTGCTCAACAAGGACATACGTCATATCAAGACCTCACCTTCAGAAGTTCATGGCATCAACGACTTCTTCTTCGGTTCCACTCTCTATTGGGTATCGCTTGCCCTTCTCGCCATAGCGTTTATCTCGCTGTTCGTGATATTCCGCCAGCGTGCCATCGACAATGCCAACATCGGCAAGCAGCGCGGCAAGAAAGCCAACAAGGTGGCAACCAAGCGTCTGCGCAAGGCAAGCAGCCTTATGTCGGCAGGCAAGTCGGGTGAGTTCTACGACGAGGTGCTCCGTGCCCTTTGGGGATATGTGGGCGACAAGCTGAACATGCCCGTTGAGAGCCTTTCGCGCGATAATATCTCACAGCGTCTCGCCGAGCGTGAGGTGAGCGAGGAGAATATCAACCTCTTTATGTGCGCACTCGACGAGTGTGAGTTTGAACGTTATGCTCCGGGCGATGCCACAGGCAATATGAACAAGACATTTGATGCGGCAATGACCGCCATCGAAAATATCGAAGATACTATGAAAAAGAGAAGAAAAGTCAAGGGTGCGGGTATGGCAGTGTTGCTTTTTGCCGTCACATTGGGTTTGGCTATGCCGTCGGATTCCGCAGCGCAGACATCGAAGAAAGTCCCAGCTACCGAGAACATCACCAAGTCAATGGCCGACTCCGCATACGTGCGCCAGCAATACCAGCAGGCAATCGCCGACTATGAGGCTATCCTCAAGCAGGGTGTAAGTGCCGACATATACTACAACCTCGGCAATGCCTACTACCGCACCGACAATATCACACGTGCCGTTCTGAACTATGAGCGCGCCCTGCTTCTCTCCCCCGGCGACCGCGACATACGCTTCAACCTGCAGTTGGCGCGCAGCAAGACCATCGACAAGATAACACCCGAATCGGAAATGTTCTTTGTCACATGGTATCGCACGCTCGTCAATGTGATGAGCGTTGACGGATGGGCACGCATGTCGCTCGTCTCGCTTGCCGTGGCAATCATCCTTGCCCTCTGCTATCTCTTCACGTCAAGGGTGTGGATGCAGAAACTAGGTTTCTTCGGCGCATTGTTGATGTTGGTGATATTCGCCGTGTCAAACATATTCGCATGGCAGCAGAAAGACCAACTCGTCAACCGCACCGGAGCTATAGTGATGTCTCCCGCAGTTCAGGTGAAGAGCACACCGTCGAAGAACGGCACCGACCTGTTTATCCTACACGAAGGCACTAAGGTGGAAATCACCGATTCCTCGATGAAGGACTGGAAGGAGATACGCATCGCCGACGGCAAGGAAGGCTGGATAGAGGCATCTAAGATTGAACTCATTTAACACATTTGGCATACAAATGGATATAGAACCGATTATACAGATGGACAAGCAACTGCTGCTCGCTCTCAACGGCAGCAGTTCGCTTTTCGTGGATTACCTGGCTAAGACACTCACCACGGCATCCACGTGGATTCCTCTATATCTGTCGTTGTTTTATGTAGTGATAAAAAACAACGACAATTTCCGCCGTATTCTCTTCGTTTTGGCATGTGCCGGCTTGTGCGTGCTCTTGGCAGGCACGGTTGACGACCTTATTGTCAAGCCGTCGGTGGCGCGTCTGCGTCCCACCCACGATTTGCAGATAGGCATGCTGGTCGATACCGTGGATGGTTATCGCGGCGGCAAATACGGTTTTTTCTCCGCCCATGCCGCCAACACGTTCAGCGTGGCTCTTTTCATGAGTCTGTTGATGCGCAGCGGCTTGCTTTCCACCCTGCTTGTGGCATGGTCGCTCACAAATTGCTGGACCCGCCTCTATCTCGGGGTGCATTACCCGTTTGACATCCTTTGCGGATTGCTTTGGGGTGCCTGTGTCGCTACGGGTGTTTATTTCCTCTTCCGTTATGTTGACAGCAAGTTTGTACATGGCGACATCGACTATGTATCTTCGAAATACACATCCACGGGTTACAGGTATTCCGATATCTATGTGGTGGTTGTCGTATTGGCTCTCACCCTTGTCTATTGCATATTGCGAAGCCTCGTGCTCGCATGAGAATTATGGAATTCAGGGAGTTAAAGGAATTCAGGGAGTTAAAGGAGTTAAAGACGAATGTTTTGAGCTCTGAAAAACAAAATGGGATGTGACAATTACTATTGTCTTTAACTCCTTTCAACTCCTTTCAACTCCATTAACTCCCCCCCAAAAAAAATAAAATAAAAATATGAATACAAAAAATATACATATATCCGACTACAATTATCCGCTGCCCGACGAGCGGATTGCAAAGTTTCCGCTTGCGCGGCGCGACCACTCCAAACTGCTTGTCTATAACAGTGGGGACATCAGCGAGGATGTGTTCTACAACCTGCCGTCGCATCTGCCCAAAGGGGCCATGATGGTGTTTAACAACACCAAGGTGATACAGGCGCGCATGCACTTCCGCAAGGAGACTGGAGCCTTGATAGAAGTGTTCCTGCTTGAGCCTGCCGATCCTGTGGATTATGAGCTGATGTTCCAGACCAAAGGTCATTGTGCGTGGCATTGTCTTGTGGGCAACCTGAAGAAATGGAAGGAGGGCGCGCTGCACCGACAGTTTGATATTGACGGCAAACTGGTTTGTCTGTCTGTTTCACGTATCCGTGAGGAGCGCACCAGCCATTGGATTGACTTCTCATGGGACAACAGCGAGGTCTCCTTTGCCGAGATCCTTGATGCCGCGGGCGAACTGCCCATCCCTCCCTATCTCAACCGCGAGACCCAGGAGAGCGACAAGACAACCTACCAAACCGTTTATTCCAAGATTAAGGGTTCAGTGGCTGCGCCTACGGCAGGACTGCACTTCACCGACTCGGTGCTTGCCGACCTCGATGCCCACGGCATCGACCGCGAGGAACTTACCCTGCACGTTGGAGCCGGAACGTTCAAGCCTGTCAAGAGCGAGGAGATTGCCGACCATGAGATGCACACCGAATATATCTCTGTCAGCCGACATACCATTGACAAGCTTATAGCCCACGGCGGAAAGACCATCGCCGTTGGAACAACGAGCGTGCGCACCCTCGAAAGTCTGTATTACATGGGCTTGAAGCTCCATGCCAATCCCGATCTTTCAGAGGAGGAACTGCACGTGTGTCAATGGGAGCCATACGAGTATGCCGAGCGTATTGCCGCCGAGGGCGGTGAGCCTCTGCCCACTCTTGATGCCCTGCGCGAGCTTCAGTCATATATGGAGCGAAATGGGCGCAAGGCTATCCATACATCCACTCAGATAATCATAGCCCCTGGCTTTGAATATCGTATAGTTGACACACTCGTCACCAATTTCCACCAGCCGCAGAGCACATTACTACTGTTGGTGAGTGCCTTTGTCAAAGGCGATTGGCGCAGGATTTACGACTATGCCTTAGGCCACGGCTTCAGGTTCCTTAGCTATGGAGACTGCTGCCTTTTGAAGAATTAAAAATTTAAGAATTAAAAATTAAATAAAACACAGAGTCATAGTATATAAACACAAAGACACAAAGGAATGAAGTTTTCTTTGGATACAAAGATAACAAGCGACTTAAAAGTCGCCACAAATCCTTGCGGTAGTGAATACTTTGTGGACTTTGTAAGCAGCTTTGCTGCTCTTGGTTTCTTCAGATAACGAATAAATCTTTGTTTCTTCGTGTCTTTGTGTTAAAAAATTAACTCCGTGACTCTGTGTTTAAATAAAAAAAATAAGATTATGAAAAAAGGAGATAAAGTAAAATTCGTGAGCGAAGTGGGCGGCGGTATTGTCGCCGGCTTCCAGGGAAATAATATAGTGTTGGTGGAGGATGAGGACGGCTTCCAGATTCCTACACCTATTAATGACGTTGTGGTGGTGAACGACGACGAGGACTACAACACGTCGAAGATTGTTGCGGGAAAGGTGCAGAAGAAAGGCATCGAGATTCCTGACGACGACTTCGACTACGACCCCGCCGACCGTCCCGTCACATTCAAGGCACCAGCCGAGGAACGCCGTGGCGGCGACAAGCTCAACGCCTATCTCGCCTTTGTGCCCATGGATGTGAAGGCCATCTCCTCGTCACGCTTCGAGACCTATATCGTCAACGACTGCAACTACTATATGCACTATGCCTACATGACAGCCGAGGGCAACAGTTGGAACCTCCGCTCAACGGGTGAGGTTGACCCCAACACCAAACTCTTCATCGAGGAGTTCGGACGCGAGGACCTGTCTGAAATGGAACATGTCTGCATACAGATTATTGCATACAAGCGCAAGAAGACCTTCCTCAAAAAACCGGTGATAGACTCCGAGTTCCGCATCGACCCCGTGAAGTTCTACAAGCTCCACACCTTCGAGGAGAACGACTTCTTCGAGCAGCCCGCACTCATCCACACCATCATCGAGAACGACCAGCCTCCCCGCCCTCTCGTCCTCGATGCCAAGGCGTTGAAGAAGGAGATGATGCAGAAGGTGAAGGCCGACCTGCGCCCGGTGTCCCACGCTCCCAAGCCCAAGGACGAGAAGGATGCTCCGGTGGTTGTTGACCTCCACATCAATGCCCTTCTCGACAGTACGGCGGGTATGACCAATAGCGACATTCTCAACTATCAGTTGGAGAAGATGCGCAACACCATCTTCGAATACAAAAACCAGAAAGGCAAGAAGATTATCTTCATCCATGGCAAGGGCGAGGGCGTGCTGCGCCAGGCAGTCATCCACGAGCTCCGCTATCGTTTCAAGAACATGCCCTATCAGGACGCCTCGTTCCAGGAATACGGCTATGGAGCAACACAGGTAACAATCAAATAGAATAAGTTATGAAACACGGATATATAACTGTGGCAGCCGCGATACCGCGCGTCAAGGTTGCTGACACTGAACACAACGCCGCCGAGATATTGGCAATGATATCCGACGCAGAGGACAAGGGCGTGGAGATTATCGTCTTCCCCGAACTGTGTATAACCGGATATACATGTCAGGACCTCTTCCGCTCCGACGTGCTCCTCAGCAAGTCGGAGGAGGCACTGATATCACTGCTCAATGCCACGCGCAAGATGGACATAATATCTATTGTAGGCATGTCCGTGGCTGTTGACGGACTCTTGCTCAACTGTGCCGTTGTGCTCCACAAAGGCTGCATCATAGGTATAGTCCCCAAGACTTACCTGCCCAACTACAGCGAATTTTATGAGAAACGGTGGTTTGCTTCCGCACAAGACCTCTCCGACGAGCGTCGGGTCTATATAGCGGGCAGTCCTGCCGTGATTTCATCCCGACCCAAAATTTTCACCACCATCGACGGGGTGAAGTTCGGCATCGAGATATGCGAGGACGTTTGGGCCCCCGTGCCGCCAAGCAACAACCTTGCACTGGCAGGAGCCGACATCATCTTCAATCTCTCGGCAAGCGACGAGCTGATAGGCAAGCACGCCTACCTGCGCTCGCTCATCTCGCAGCAGAGCGCACGCACCATCAGCGGCTATGTCTATTCATCCTGCGGATTCGGCGAGAGCACGCAGGACGTTGTCTATGGAGGCAATGCCATGATTGCCGAGAACGGAAAGATTCTCGCCGAGGCAAGGCGATTCCGGCTTGAACCGCAAATGGAGATTCAGCAGATTGACATCGAACGCATACGTTCGGAGCGTCGCTCCAACACCACCTTCATCAATGCCCAGCGCCACGGCATTGCCGACACTGTCGAATGTAAGGCCACGTCAAATGACACAGCCTTCACCCTGCTGCGCTACATTGAGCCACTGCCCTTCATACCCAAGACGGGCGACATGGCTGCCTCATGCGAGGAGATTCTCAACATCCAGATGTCAGGACTCGCCAAGCGACTCCACCATACGGGATGTAAGAACGTGGTGGTGGGCATCAGCGGCGGACTCGACTCTACCCTCGCCCTGCTCGTATGCGTGCGCACGTTCGACTATCTTTCGCTCGACCGCCGCGGCATCCATGGCATCACCATGCCTGGCTTCGGCACCACCGACCGCACCCACGACAATGCCGTCGCGCTGATGGAGTCCTTGGGTGTCACATCCCTCGAAATCCCCATTGCCAAGAGCGTAACCCAACATTTCGAGGACATCGGTCACGACATCTCCGTGCACGACGTGACCTACGAGAACGGACAGGCACGCGAGCGCACTCAGATTCTCATGGACTATGCCAACAAGGTGAACGGTATGGTTGTAGGCACGGGAGACCTTAGCGAGCTTGCCCTCGGTTGGGCTACATACAACGGCGATCACATGTCGATGTATGGTGTCAACGCAAGCATTCCCAAGACCCTCATCCGCCATCTCGTGAGCTATGTGGCGTCGAATGACGTGGATGAGACAAGCCGTGCCACCCTGCTCGACATCATCGACACGCCGATAAGTCCCGAACTTATTCCCGCCGACGAAAACGGAAACATCAAGCAGAAGACGGAAGACCTCGTGGGTCCTTACGTGCTTCATGATTTCTTCCTCTACAACTATCTGCGCTTCGGTTTCTCGCCCTCGCGCCTTTTGCTGATGGCAGAGAAGGCATTCGACGGCAGCAATCCCGATGCGGGCAGTTTCGACCGCGAAACCATCCTCCACTGGATGCACACCTTTTTCCGCCGTTTCTTCGCCCAGCAGTTCAAGCGTTCTTGTCTGCCCGACGGTCCCAAGGTGGGAAGCGTGAGCCTCAGTCCGCGTGGCGACTGGCGAATGCCGAGCGACGCTTGCTCAAGAATGTGGATAGAGGAAGTGGAGTCGCTGCGCTAAGTCGCGAAGCAAAATTAAAATATTAAAAAATTAAAGAATTAAAATATTGTGCGTATGAAAACAACTAAACTAATCTTCGCGGCATTGCTGATGATGGCATCGTCAGCTTATGCACAAAAAAAGTTTGTGGGTGGAGACATCTCCAACCTCACTGCAAATGAGGCAAATAATCCCACTTACTATGACTTCGACGGCAACAAGTGTCCAGCTCTTGAACTCTTCAAACAGCAGGACTTGAATGCCATGCGTGTGCGCCTGCACGTCAACCCGTCGGATTTCCCTGACAACGACCCCAACTGCTGTCAGGACCTCGAGTATGTCAAGGCTCTCGGCAAGCGCATCAAGGACGCGGGATTCAAGCTGATGCTCGACTTCCACTACTCCGACACATGGGCTGACCCCGCAAAGCAGTGGACTCCAAAGGCTTGGGAATACCTTACTGATGACCAGCTCTACACCAAGATCTACGAATATACCAAGGACGTGCTTCAGCAGATGAAGGAAGCCGGAGCCGCACCTGAGCTTATACAGACGGGTAACGAGATAAGCTACGGTATGCTTTGGGGGAAATCCACGGCATCAGCATCTTCACTTAAGAAATGCTACTCAGGCAACAATGCCAACTGGGACCGCTTCACCACTCTCCTGAAACAGGCAGGCAAGGCTTGCCGCGAGGTGTGTCCCGATGCCAAGATTATCCTCCACACCGAGCGTGCCGCACAAACCAACGTGCTCACAAACTTCTACGACAAGATGAAGTCGGCAGGAGTGGATTACGACATCATCGGCCTGAGCTATTACCCTATCTGGCATAACACCATCTCCACACTCGAAACGGCAATCAAGACCCTCGAAACAAGATACACCGACAAGGACATCATGATTGTAGAGGTGGGATATGGCTACAGTTGGCTGCCCGGCGACAAGACCTACACACCCGCCTATGCCGTGTCAGAGGCAGGACAGAAGCAGTTCACCGACGACCTCATAGTCATGCTCAACAAGCACGACAAGGTGACGGGACTTTTCTGGTGGTGGATGGACTACAACGCCTATCCTTGGGCAACAACTCACATGGATGGCTGGTGGTATGCGCCTCTCTACGACAGCAACACGGGCAAGCCCCTTGCTGCCATGGCAAGCCTTAAGGACTTCCTCGAAGGCGAGACTGCCATCCGCGGCATCGAAGCCGACAATTCAAATGAAAGCGATGTATGGACAACCCTCAGCGGCATGCGGACAAGCAAGCCCACACGCAAGGGTATATACATTCACAATGGCAAGAAGGTAGTACTGAAATAATATAAGGTTGTACTAAGCTAACATATAAAATGGGGATGCGGTCGAAATTAGCCGCATCCCCGTTTTTTTATAATGTCAATAAAAGGGCTTAAAAGAATCTCCTGCCCGCAGCGTTGAAGTTTCCGTCCTGCGTTGTTATCATTATGCCTTTGTCTGAAATTGTCTTCTTGACAACATTGCCAGCCTTCACTCCTGACTCCACCTCACGTATGCCGGTGGCGCTGCTGTCCACACAATAGAGTGTGATTATTACGCCGCACTGCTTGTTGGCAATAGTGAACGGCAGAGTGCCTGTGGCGGGATTGTCAGATATATCAATGGTGTGCGTCACATACACTGGCGAACCGTTGTCCTTGGCGGGAAAAACGTAGTCGGTGGAAGAGTAGTTTGTGCCGTTGAACTCGCTGATATATGCGTCAGAGTCATAGTTGCTGTATCCGTAGAACGTTGCCTTGATAACCGCCTGCCCCTCGGGGATGTTGATGGTAAAAGGCACGCCGGCAGAATACTTCACGGAATTGCTGACGCCTTTGGCATAGGCCTTGCTCTTGCTGTTGCTGATTGAGAAACCATTGGCGAAGTTCCACGTTCCTGTGGAAGGAGAAGACTCGTAAGTACTGTTCGACAGTTCATTCAGAGTAGCGTCGCCGGCGGCATTCTTTATGTCCATCTTCTGCTTCCATGCCGGATATTCCACTTCGATGACGTTCTGGCACCAGCTGCCTAAATACTGGTAGCTGGCACGGTTGCCTGCCATGAGCGATGTTGCCACGGGCAGCCCTTTGCTATCTACAACGGGTTCTGAGTCGGCATAGTTGTAGAGGAAACGGTAGAACAGGTGCGGATAGGCGTTTGAGTAGATTGCGAAGATAGGCTGGTATGCCTTTGACTCGTCATACGACGCCGTGGCTATCTCATATTCCGTGTAGGTGTATGTCTTTCCGTTGTAGGTGTATGAGCGTGACTTGCCGCGCTCCTTCAGTTTGTTGAAAAACTTCTGGTAAATGGCCTTGCCGCTCTCGCCGCCTATCTGTATGAAGCGTCCCCAGATGCTGCTGCCCTCCTTGTCGATGACGCGGCGGTCTTTCACACCGTCATTGTTGGTGAAGTCTTCAATTGCCTTGCCCTCTATGCGGTGCTTGTCGAGCCATTCCACGGCACTGGTGATGCACTCCTGCAGTTCCTCCGACGGGTCTTCGAGGGTCATGAGATAACTGAGCAGCGTGGCAGACTCACTGCCGCTTATCGATGGAAGCTCATGCGGGCGTCCCTCGGTAGGCAAGAAGTCCTTGGGGTCGTGCTGTGCGCACCATGCAGATTTTGTTCCGTTGTCATCCACCTGACACTTGATGACACACTGCAAGGCCTTGTCAAATGCCGTCTGACACTGTGCACGCACGTCCTCGTCCACCATATCGACAAAATATCCCTTGTTGCCGACGATGTCTGCAAGTATCTTCATCATGTTTGTCATCAGGTCATCATTGAATGTGATATAGTTCTGGTAACTATACTTGTCAGTGGATAACGGCCAGTATTGTCCCCAGCCTCCGCTGAGTCCCTTGCCCGCCGTGATAATGAGGCTGACCGCCTTCTGGAATGCCGTGCGGTATTTCTCCACCTTGGTCTTCTGGTAAACGCGAGCGAGGAAACGCATCTCCTGCGTGGTTGCATAGTTGTCGAAGCAGGAGTGTTCGCCCCTGCTGTTTTGCAGTGCAGCAAGTTCACTGGCAGTGAGTTTGTGCAGCTGGTCGTTCTTCATCCAACCGCCGTTGGTCTTCTGCACAGAGAGCACGATGTCGGCCACCTTCATTGCTTCGTCTGTTCCATACCAGTCATCGCCCATACCGCCGGAGCATACGTTCGCCCATGTCAGCGATGACAATGTAGCTGCCTTTGCATTGAAACCAAAGGCAATTGCCACAAGAATAATTAAAAAGATTTTTTTCATAATAAATTAAATTAAATTAATTGTATGATTTGTTTTATATACTTAATTTTTAATTCTTAATTCTTAACTTCCAATATACAGGCAAATCATTCCGAGCAATACCAGAGCCAGGTCAAGCGCCTTGGCCTTGAGGTTCTTCTCGTGGAAGAACACCGCCGCACAGGCAAAGCTCACTATCACGCTGCCTCGACGTATCATCGACACGATGCTGATCATCGCCTCCGGTTGGGTCAGTGCATAGAAATACACAAAGTCGGCGGCACTCAGGAACACACTCACGCAGACAATGCTCCAATCCCAGTGGAAGGGTGTCGTCTGCTTTCTCTTGGGCCACCACAGGATAACGAGCATCGCGCCCATCATGATACATTGGTATATTACATACCAGCTCTGCACCATCATCTTGTCGAGACCTGCACCGCCGCTCTCCACCGGAGCCATCAGATACTTGTCATACAGTCCGCTAATGGCACCCATAACCGCCGCACCCACAATCATCCATATCCAATGGTCATGCTTGAAGTCGATGCCCTCTTTTTTTCCGCTGCGGCTCAGCATCATAAACGACACCACGGCGAGTATCACTCCCGCCCACTGCCATGCGTTAAGTCGCTCGCCAAACACGAGCATAGCACCGACAAGCGTCATCACTGGTCGAGTGGCATTGATAGGTCCCACTATGGACAAAGGCAGATGCTTTATACCGAAATATCCCAATATCCAGCTGCTCAACACGATACAACTCTTCAGCACGATGTATTTGTGCATTTCCCAGCCACCGCTGCCCACGTGGAATATCGTTCCGTCGAGCGCGTCAGAGTTATAGCTGACAATGATGAACGGAATGAAAATCAGTGACGACAGCACCGTGTTCAGAAACAACACGGGAATAACGGCATTGCCCTTCAATGCCTTTTTCTTAAATGAGTCGTAAAAACCCAACAGGGTTGCCGACATAAAAGCTAATATTACCCAATACATCTCAAATCTTTCAATATTTTTTAATTTTTCAATCTTTCAATATTCAATCTTCTCAAGAAACAACGCATTGCCTGGCATCGACTCTCCTGCCCCAGTGCGCTTTCCCTCTTCAATCACTCGTCTGAATCCGTCGAGCGTCAGTCGTCCACGCCCCACATCTACCAAAGTACCTACAACGGCTCTCACCATATTGCGCAGGAATCTGTTGGCGGTAATCTCGAAATACCAACTCGTCTCACTCACTTGATGCCACCGTGCGGCAGTGACATGACATATGGTGGTCTTGGCATCGGAGTTGCTTTTGCAGAAAGCACCGAAATCCTCGTATTCCATAAGTATCTCAGCCGCCTTGTTCATCATGTCGAAGTCGAGGGCGTATGGGGTGCGATATGAGTAATGCCTCAAGAATGGGTCTTTCTCTGTGTGCACATAATAATGGTATGTGCGGCTCTTGGCCGAGAATCTCGCGTGCATGTCGTCAGCCACCTTTTCCATTTTCCATATTGCAATCGTGGGAGGCATGATTCTGTTTAGCCTGTAAGCAGTCTGTCCGCAGTCGAGCTCGTCGTCTGAGTCGAAATGCGCCACCATGTTTCTGGCATGCACTCCGGTGTCGGTCCTGCCCGCCCCCACCACTTCGGTTTGTTTTCTCAGTATAGTGGACAATCCCTTCTGCAGCACCTCCTGCACGGATATGCCGTTGGGTTGTATCTGCCATCCATGAAATGGCGTGCCGTCATAGCCAAGAGTGATGAAATATCTCATAACATTCTTCTTTTTAGGGCGCAAAGTTAGTCAATTTTCGAGATATGGCAAAGGAAAAGCCAAGCAAAAACCTTAAAGTATCATAAGAAATCCCAATGTTTGTATCACAATTCATTTATTTTGCTTATCTTTGCCGCATAATTTGCATAATATCAAAAATATGAGAAAGACATTTATGATTATTGCCATGGCGATGATAGTCATCACGTCAGCGGCACAGACCAAGGTATATGACGAGTCAATCGACCCGTTTGTCCAGATTGACCAGGCTGTGGCTAAGGCACAGGCTGAAAACAAGTTTGTAGTCTGCCAGCTTGGCGGCAACTGGTGCCCATGGTGCATACGGTTTGCCAAGTTTATCACTGAGGATGAGGAAATCAACAAGCTCGTCAGCGACAACTTCGTCTATATCCATGTCAACTTCAAGTCGCGCACCGACGAGCTATCCCTTAAGGTCAGCCGTCGCCTTGCCAATGCCGGCCGTTTCGGTTTCCCCGTCCTTGTCATCCTCAACCCCGACGGTTCCGTCCTCCACATCCAGAACTCAGCTTATCTTGAGGAAGGCAAGGGATACAACAAGAAGAAGGTGGAAGACTTCTTCAGGCAATGGACTCCCACGGCAGTCAAGGGCGAATAATTGATATGAGTCATAAACAGCAGGAATGATGTTCTGACAGTGCTAATCCACCTCGGCTATCTGGCGTACGATCGTGACACCAACAGATGCTACATTCCGAACAAGGAGGTGGCTGAAGAGATGAGCAATGCGGTACAGGCTACCGAATGGTCACAACTTGCAAAGACTTTGGAAAACTCCCAACGCCTCCTCGACTCCACCATAGCCGGCAACGAACAAGCTGTGGCTCAAGCCATCGACCTTGCCCACGACGAGAACACAAGCATTCTCTCCTACAACGACGAGAACTCTCTTGCCTGCGTGCTCTCCATGGCGTATATCTGGGCAAAGAACGAGTATATCATCCACCGTGAATATGCCACAGGCAAAGGATATGCCGACCTCGTAATGATTCCTCGTCGCAATGTCAGCAAGCCTGCATTGGTCATCGAGCTGAAGTTCAACAACACTGCCGCTACAGCCATCGACCAAATCAAGCGCAAGCAGTATCCAGCAAAGATTGCCGAATACACAGGCGACATCCTGCTCATCGGCATCAACTACGACAGAGAGACAAAACTGCACACTTGCAGAATTGAAAGATGCAATAAATAACTCAAATTACATAAAGTAAGACCCTACAACGGGCGGCAAACCAATTGCTTTATCAAGAGTTCCAGGCTGTTGGGTTCGATATAGTTTACTTTCCATAAATGGACAATTTAATTGCAAATTTGCAGAAAAATGGAAGAAATATTTGTATTCTCAATTTTTTTGTGTATTTTTGCAGCTGAAATAATACATAATAGATATGAATGCAATTGTAATTGATGGTAACACTATAAAAATATCAGTATCTGTTTTCCTTTTCAAAGAGGGGGAAACATATATAGCATATTGTCCTTCTCTTGACCTTTCCGGATATGACACCACGGAAGAAAAGGCCAAAAGCGACTTTGAGTATATGCTCAAAGATTGGCTTAAAACACAGTCCGACAATAAATCATTGGAACAGGACTTAAAAATCCACGGGTGGAATCCCGAGTTTATTATCAAGAATAACCTTCGTTCGTTGGGGTTGACAAGAAAAGATTTCATAGAGTGGATGAAAAGGCGGTAGTTTTTCGGATAGGAAAGGTGTTTGGGGACAGCTTATTCAAGAGTTCCAGGGTGTCGGGTTCGATTGTACGGTATGATAGCATCTTGTCAAAGTCAATGTCATTCTTGTCAACATCCCAAAACAGGATACTCGACAATTCGCTTCCTATATCACTATGTGTATTCATCTATAAATCGTCTTTCTTTCTGCAAAGATAACTAAAAGATTCGGAAGTCGTAGGTATTCCCATAGGATTTAACATGAATTTAACACAAACACCCTTTTTCCGTAGGTTCCAAAAGAATATTCTATAAGAATTAATCTACCTACACAGCGGACGACAAACCTACTGCGGAAATCCAATAATAGTTAATAGGGAGTAGTAACATAACGAAATCTTTCTAATAGTTCTCCAACTGCACGTCGTGGTTTATTAGGATATTACATAGATAAGCTTTTATGTTCACACAACGGTTTAGTGCAGTGATAGCATTAGTCGTTTTCTTTCCCTCTCGCCTAAGTTGCGTGATGTTTCTCCTTTCTTCAATTGCTTTTTTGTGCCATTTCTCAACGTCAAGTGTAATGATTGGAGAATCAGGGTCAATGGTGGCGAAGTTCTGTTCGTTGGCTGACAGTTTTTTAATGCGGTCGGGGTCATCCATGTATTTCAGGATATTGGGGAGAATGTTGGTGAGGAAGTCTTTCTCATTGCCAACGTAAACGCCAAAATATCTCAATACTTTTACCACAATAAACCAGTCGGTCTTATTTACGAACACATACCTGTCATTCTCTCTTTTGCAATTCGTCAACTCAATAAGAGAATCAATGATGTCATCGCCATTGTCCTTAGGGAAAAGGGTGTAATCATAACGATAATCACGCTTTGCCGGAGGCGCAATCGGGTTGAGGGAAACAATCTTATTCCCCTGATAAATTACCGTTAGCGCCTCCAGTTCTTTTATGCGTTTAGCCTGTTCTTCAACAATCTTACGAATATTGAAGATTTCAATGTCTTTTTCATCAACTATTTTCTTGTATTTCTGTTCTAAGAATGCATTGGCTTGGGATAATATGAATTGTGCAGCATCCAACTGGGTTTCACTATTTGCGGTGAAACCTGCTGACTTTCCATCCGTTTCAAATGGACGCTTAGTCGATTCCTGTATGGATGATGAAACTGCCATTAATCTTATTTACCTTTTACATATTATAGTTTATTATTCCTCAATTATTTTTTATTATAATAGTCTATACGCTTGTTTACCTCATTTTCCGGAGCTCTGGGGTTGGTCTCCAGGTAAAGCTTAAGATGATAGATCATCGTTTCTCCCGTTACGATATGTTTCTCAACGAGCAAGTCTGTCAGCCAAAGGAATCCGTTCACCTCGATGCCGTGTTCTTCAGCCTTGCGCTTGAGTTTCCGGTCGGAAGTCAATAGTCGGCACTTAAGCCGTTTTGCCAGTAGCAGTACCGAGCAATCGGCTTCAGACAAGTTGTTCTCACCATTACATTCGGCGATAAACTCCATTAGTTTTTCATACTCCTCGCCGGAGAATCCGTCAACCAATAGTTTTTTGTTGTTTACAAATCCTCTCAGCACCTGCACTTGCTCGCGCTCCCTAATCTCCCCGATAACATATCGAGTCGTATGGAATTCTATCCCCATACCGTCGCAGAAGGATAGCAGACCTGTATTGAACAAGTCAATAATTATGTTTGTGTCTTCAACTATTACTCTCATTGGCAGTATTAAGTCTATAATTGTTGAGGACATCGGAAACGCTTTGGTCGAGCAGTTCCGAAGCCTTGGAAACGGTAATCACGTCGGTGGCGAGTGCACGATACACCAGTCGCTCAAATCGGCTTGAATGTTGAGGCAGCATCATAGTGCGGTCTATCTCATCACGCAACTCTTTATTCTTATTAAGGGATATACAGAAATATTTATGGCTCGATTCAGAGATAACCCCTAATTGGGCAGCCTTATACACAAGAGCTCGTGCGCTGATGCCAAACTCCCGCTGCACGTCCTTCAGCTCAAAGAGAGCGATTCTGTTGCGCTTGTTTCCGAATATATTCAAAAAGGTCGTGCTTGGAATTAGCATCTCATTGGCAAAAGCATTGCAGATGTTCTCCTTTTCTTTATCTGGAATATCAGCTGAAATGTTCATTAACTGATGCCCCAACTCATGAAAGAGTGTAAGGTTCCTGCGCTCGTAGGTGTTATGATGCTTGGGATTTGAGGGGTCGCCCTCGTTTGAGTTAAGCACTACCATAGGTATTCCATCCACAGTGCTGCTTGTACCGTCGAAGAGTTCCGGGTCTTCATCCACCTCAATCACTTTCACCCCGTGAGCCTCGAGTACATTGATAGGGTTGGCTATAGGCCCCAAACCAAGACTCCATTTCTCTCTCAACTCAGCCGCAAGTTTGCGGGCATCGTCCCTGTTTCTCACGACTTTGTCCTTGAAACTGACATCACAACCAATCTCCTCACCCATCAGGCGTTCTATCTCCATGTATTTTTCTATACGCTGACGGGCGACAATTTTGATTTTCTCTTCCGCCTTCTTGCCTAACTTTGACTTCTTGCGAAAGTCGAATTTGCCAATAGTCACTGTAAACGGGCGGGTGAGATTTGACACATTGGTGTTGAGTGCCTCGGCGATAGTGACCATAATTATGTCACTGTCGGGAGTCATAATACCTTTTTCATACTTTTCAATAGCCGTGGATGACACCCCCTTGTACATCAACGGCCATAAGGATTCCAATTCTGACATCTTTGATGCCAGCTCCGATTGCGATATGCCACGTATCTTGCGTGCGTTCTGCAAACGGATTGGAAAGTTTGACATTAGTTCTTCTTTTTTCATACTCTCGTTTTTACTTTTTGTTCTGAACTGTTTTTATGTTGGCAAAATTACTAAATATTTTCTATTCCACCAACACAATTCGCAAAAAAGTTGCATAATTTAATGTTTTTTGTGATTGTTGGCAAAATCAACGAAAATCATCCGTTTTGCCAACCTTAGGATTTTTCGTATCCTAAGTACCTATCCTAAGTACCTATCCTAAGGACTTATCCTAAAATTGTCCACTCAAAATTCGTATCCTAAGGACCTATCCTAAATTAGCAGTCTAAGGACCTATCCTAAAATAAGACTCTGGTTTTCAGACCTCTCGCTATGTATTTTTACTATTTGGAATATTTTTCCTACCTTTGCACCCGTCTTTCGATTGAGGCGGATGGACACGTCGTTCATCATAGCCCGCCCTCAAGAGAGAGAACATCCCGACGGCGACCGAACGCGGGCTGCGGCCGACGCGCGTCTGGGATTCATAGAATGAATGAAGAAAAAGACATGAAGTCTTTGCAGGAGTCTGAAGTAAAGTACGGCTCTTGCCAAAAGAGTGAGGAACTCATGCAGTCGCTCGATGCGGCTGCCAGTCAGCTGACCGCCGACGATGTAGCATATCTCGAAAGGGTGGAACAGTGCCAGATTGTCATGGACAAATACTATGCGCCTAAGGAGTTTATCCTCAAGGTGAACAGCATTCCTACATTGTCCATTGGCGACATTCACATGGTGCAGGCGCAGGCAAAGCAGGGAAAGACCACACTCGCCACCATTCTGGTGGCTGCCTGCCTCTGCGGTAAGTTCGGAGTTGTTGAATACGCTCTCGACAGGGACATAAAGATTGCGCTTTTCGACACTGAGCAGTTTGAATATGACACCTTCATTCAATACCGCAACATGCTCAGCATGGGCAGTGTTGAAGGTGAGGACTTCAGGCGTCTCATTATCTACAACCTCAGACGGTATGGATATGAGGAGCGCCTGCAGTTTATCAAGGATGTCATTATGCGCGAAAAACCGCAGTTTGTCATCATCGACGGACTCCGCGACCTTATCCCCGACATTAATGACCCCGTGGGCTGCCCAATGCTTGTACAGGAGATGATGCAGTTGGCATCTGAGGCTGGATGCGCCATTTTAGGCGTGCTGCATAACAACCCAGGCGAGGGAAAGGCCCGCGGTTGGCTCGGCACCGAATGGATAAACAAGTGCGGATATTCATTCGAGCTGGAGAAGAACGGCTCGGTGGTGACCGTCAAGACTCCCATCAACCGCGGCGCACCTGTGCCCGACTGGCAGTTTACCTTCGGTCCTGACGGCCGACCAACGTGCGACAGTTCTTTTCTGGAGCACCGCATGAAAATCGACAATGAGAAGATAAAGGCTGAAAAGGCACGGAATCAGGCCATTGAAGATGACAAATACATCGAGCCGATAAACAATGTTCTCTGGGAACAAGGCAAGCCGATGACAAAAACATCCATTGCCAATATTCTAAGTGAGAAAAAAATAGTCGGATCGACCAAGGCTCTTGAAATCATCAACCGCCTTCTTGACCGCGAAGAATGTCCTTTCTCAATGGTAGGAACTAACATCACAATCAAACGTGAATCTACCGGGGATAAAATCTTCTGACACTATCCTCCAATCGTCAAATCACTAAGGGGATGCCCGACCGCCCCCTTATAGGGGGGCGGGCGGGCACCCCGCAAACAATATATTATCAATTCAAACATAATTTTAAAATTATGACATACAATAGAAATAATTCAAATAGAAGATACGCTCTTAAGAGTTATCACCACGCTGCAGACAAACCCGACTGCCCAAGCTGCGGTCACAAGCATCGTTTTTCTGAATATATAGACACCAGAACGGGTAAGCCCGTGGGACCTGGTGTCGGAAAATGTGACCGTGAGAACAGCTGCGGCTATCGCGTCACTCCATACGAATACTTCAAGCAGCACCCCGAGGCTAAGTATGGCTATCTCACTCAGGCCACTCCCGTCTTCCGCAAGGAGCGCAAGCCCCTATCCTACCTGCCCGACAACGTGTTCGACGAATACCCTACGCCTTACACCGAAAGTGTTCTCGCACATTGGCTCATGACCAAGGCCCCGTCGAAGGAGATGCTCGACAAGGTGGCAAAGGACTACCGACTCGGCGCCACGTCCACCCATGGAACCATCTTCTGGTATATCGACCACATGGGCAAGGTGTGCCAGGGCAAGATGATGTGGTACAAGCCTAATGGTCACCGCAACGGCATCGTCTCTACCATCAGCCACGACATGGCCAAGAAGGGCAAGAAGCCAGAGGGAACCGAGATGCAGCGCTGCCTCTTCGGTGCTCACCTGCTGAAGGTGCGTCCCGAGGATGTGGTGTATCTCGTGGAGTCGGAGAAGACAGCCATAGTGATGGCAATGCTCCGTCCGCAGTATATTTGGCTTGCCACTGGCGGCTGCTCCAATCTCAACACCTATGTAGTGCGCCCGCTGTTCAACCGCAGGGTTGTCATCATCCCCGACAGCGGATGCCTCGACAAGTGGCGCAAGGTGATGCAGCAGACCAAGAGCATCCAATACTCATTCTATGAGGAACTGGAGAAGCATCCCGCCAACTCCGACCTGCTGGATGTGCTCTTCCCCGGCGAATAAACATCGGAAATGTGATGTTTGAAAAGTCACTTCTGTAAGTAGAATCATTAACTGTGAATTAGAATTTCTCCAACTGGAAAAATATTTTTATCCAGTTGGAGAAATATTTTTTTCTAACTGGAGAAAAATATTGCCTATACCCCCTCAAAAAAATATTAGCCAAATTGATATTATTTAACAAATTTATCTCAAAAACACTTGCATATTTCAGAAAAAAGTAGTACCTTTGCATCGTATTCAAAAAGTGATACGCAACGTTGATTAACCTCAAAATTTTAATTCTTATGGCACTTAATCTTAAAGCCAAGGAAAGTCTTATTCAAATCGGAAAGTATGCGGGAACATACCGCTACGTACTTTCCCCAGTTATTTACAACAAGCTGTCTGAGGACAAGGTCATCGAGGAGGCTTGCGTTCGCTCTAACCTCGCCAAGAGCGTGCTCCAGTCTGCTTGGAATTCTATCGGTGATGTCATCAAGGCTTGGGCAACCGAAGGTCACTCTGTGGCTATCCCAGGTCTCGGCACCATGCGTTTCGGCATCAATGCTACGTCAGTAAGCTCTGTTGACAAGGTTAGCTACGGTCTTATCACTGCACGCAAGGTGATTTTCACCCCAAGCAAGAAGATCAAGACCGAGCTTAAAAACACCGGTATCAGCATTGCGTGCTATGACCGCAACGGCAAGCTCATCCGCACCGTCAACACCACCGACGAGAACATCGGCGACTTCGAGCTTGAACTCATCGCAAGTCCCGAGAACGGCGGAACCTTCGAGGGTGCCGGCTTCTACAACGACGGCGATGTGGCTCTCGTCAAGGCCATCCCTGCTGAGGGCTATGTCTTCGTGAAGTGGAACGACGATGAGACCACTCCCGAGCGTTCTATCACCATCTCTGATGATGCCAGCTATGTGGCCACCTTCAAGAAGACTGCCGCATCCGACGGAACTGGCACCGAAAACTCAGGAAATTCCGGAAATACCGGAACCGCTGGTGACAATACCGGAACCGCTGGCGACAACACCGGAGATAACACCGGAGGCGAGGGCGAGGAACTGCCACCTGTTATCGGCGGTGATGAAAACGGAGGCGAGGGCGGCGATGAGGTCATCGAAGATGGCGACCTCAGCAATTGACCTCAGGCACTCCACCACTGCAAGATTTACCCCGTGCATTTCACCCATGCACGGGGTATTTTTATAAAATACGGTGAAAATGTTTGGCTATATCATATTTTATTTGTACCTTTGCACCCGCATTTCAGAAATGGAGCGCACGCCCATAGGGCAATTTTTCAGAAAAATCAAATATATAGACATAGAAAAGAAGAAATGATTACAGTCACAAATCTTGCAATTCAGTTTGGTAAGAAAGTCCTCTACAAGGACGTGAATCTCAAGTTTACAAGTGGTAACATCTACGGCGTGATCGGTGCCAACGGTGCCGGCAAGTCAACACTGCTGCGCGCCATCAGCGGCGACCTCGAGCCTAACAAGGGCACGGTGGAGATGGCTCCGGGAGAGCGACTCTCGGTGTTGGAACAGGACCACTTCAAGTATGACCAGTACAGCGTGCGCGACACAGTGCTCATGGGCCACCAGCCCCTGTGGCAGAACATGAAGGAGCGCGAGGCCCTGTATATGAAGGAGGACTTCAACGAGGAGGACGGTATCAAGGTGGCGGAACTGGAGGACAAGTTCGCCCAGATGGACGGATGGAACGCCGAGAGCGACGCCGACCAGATGCTATCCAACCTTGGTATCATGGACGACAAGCACGACAAGATGATGAGCGAGCTGTCGAACAACGAGAAGGTGCGCGTGATGCTCGCCAAGGCACTGTTCGGACATCCCGACAACCTGCTGCTCGACGAGCCTACCAACGACCTCGACCTCGACACGGTGATGTGGCTTGAGGAATATCTCAGCAACGTGGAGCAGACGGTGCTCGTGGTGAGCCACGACCGCCACTTCCTCGACGCCGTATCGACCCAGACCGTGGATATCGACTTCGGCAAGGTGACCGTCTTCTCGGGCAACTACTCCTTCTGGTATGAGAGTTCGCAGCTCGCCCTGCGCCAGGCCCAGAACCAGCGCCAGAAGGCTGAAGAGAAGCGCAAGGAACTGGAGGAGTTCATCCGCCGTTTCTCTGCCAATGTGGCAAAGAGCAAGCAGACCACATCACGCAAGAAGATGCTTGAGAAACTGAACGTGGAGGAGATCCGCCCCTCGTCACGCAAGTATCCCGGCATCATATTCCAGATGGAGCGCGAACCGGGAACGCAGATACTTGAGGTAGAAGGACTAAAGGCTGTGGAGCCGGACGGAACAGTGCTCTTCGACAATGTGAACTTCACCATCGAGAAGGGACAGAAGACTGTATTCTTGAGCCACAACCCGAAGGCCATGACCGCCCTCTTCGAGATTATCAACGGCAACCGCAAGGCCGACGCGGGCGAATACAAGTGGGGAGTGACCATCACCACCGCATATCTGCCGCTCGACAACACGGAGTTCTTCCAGAGCGAGCTTAACCTCGTGGATTGGCTGAGCCAGTTCGGCAAGGGCAACGAGGTGCAGATGAAGAGCTTCCTCGGTCGCATGCTTTTCAAGGACGAGGACGTGATGAAGAAGGTGAACGTGCTCAGTGGAGGCGAGAAGATGAGGTGCATGATTGCCAGGATGCAGCTCAAGAACGCCAACTGCCTCATTCTCGACACTCCCACCAACCACCTCGACCTGGAGAGCATCCAGGCATTCAACAACAACCTTATGCAGTTTAAGGGTAATATCCTCTTTGCCAGCCATGACCACGAGTTCATCCAGACAGTGGCTGACAGAATTATCGAGCTGACGCCCAATGGCACTATCGACAAGCTGATGGAGTACGACCAGTATATCTACGACGAGAGTATCAAGGAGCAGAAGGCGAAAATGTACGGAAATGCAAAATAGGCACGGTTTTTGTATGTAAGAGGATATGAAACTTAAATTTTGGAAGAATATGAACAAGAAAGACATTAATATCGACGAACTGACAGACTGTCAGAACAACGCCGCCGATATGGCGGGAGAAAACGCAGCTAACGAGCAACCCGCAGCTGACGCTACGGACACAGAGGCTGACGGAAATGAAGCCGAAATGGCAGGAAATACCGCAGAGCCTGAGAACGGAGCCGCCAACGAAAACGGAAACGAAGCCGAAGGCGGCGAGGAGAAATCTCCATTGGAGGCTGCCCAGGAGCAAATCGCTGAGCTGAAGGACAAGTATCTGCGCTCGGTGGCTGAATTCGACAACTACCGCAAGCGCACGCTCAAGGAGAAGGCTGAACTGATTCTCAACGGCAGCGAGAAGGCTGTAAGCGCAGTTCTGCCCGTGCTCGACGATATGGAAAGGGCTATCGCCAACGGCGAGAAGACGGATGACGTGCAGGTTTTGCGCGAGGGAATGACACTGATTTACACCAAGTTCCTGAAAGTGCTTGAGGGTCTTGGCGTAAAGGAGATTGAAACTGCCGATGCCGATTTCAATACCGACGTGCATGAGGCCATCGCCATGGTGCCCGGTATGGGCGACGACAAGAAGGGCAAGGTGCTCGACTGCGTCCAGAAGGGCTACACCATCAACGACAAGGTAATCAGACATGCCAAAGTGGCGGTGGGACAGTGATTTTTTAAATGAAGAGTGAAGAATGAAGAATGAAGAATGGCTGCGCAAACTGAATGCAGGGCCGAGCTTGCTTGAGCTATGCTGAGGTGCAGCCAGCCATCGACGAAGTCAATTAAAAATTATGGCAAAGAGAGATTACTATGAGGTGCTTGGCGTTGACAAGAGCGCCTCTGAGGACGAGATAAAGAAGGCTTACCGAAAGATAGCCATCAAATACCACCCTGACCGCAACCCCGGCAACAAGGAAGCCGAGGAGAAGTTCAAGGAGGCAGCCGAGGCTTACGACGTGCTGCACGACCCGCAGAAGCGCCAGCAGTATGACCAGTTTGGATTCAACGGTCCCGGGGCTGGCTTCGGCGGAAGCGGTTTCGGCACGAGCATGAACATGGACGACATATTCTCGATGTTCGGCGACATCTTCGGCGGTCATGCAGGCTTTGGCGGCGGTTTCAGCGGATTCGGCGGCGGAGGCCGACAGGCGCGTCCGCAGCAGCACCGCGGCAATGACCTCCGCCTGAAGGTCAGGCTGACGCTGAGTGAGATAGCCACGGGTGTGACCAAGAAGTTCAAGGTGAAGAAGGACATCGCCTGCCATCACTGCAACGGCAGCGGTGCCGAGGCTGGCAGCGGCATGGAGACATGCCAGACCTGCCACGGTTCGGGATTTATCACCCACACCACACAGAGCATCTTCGGCATGATGCAGACCCAGGGCGTATGTCCCACCTGCGGCGGCGAGGGCAAGGTGATCAAGAACAAGTGCAAGGAATGTGGCGGCACTGGAGTTGTCAAGGGCGAGGAGGTTGTGGAAATCGACATACCCGCCGGAGTGGCAGAGGGCATGATAGTGAATGTGCCCGGAAAGGGCAATGCCGGACGCCGCAACGGTATCAACGGCGACATTCAGGTGCTCATCGAGGAAGAGCCTAACGACACATTCGTAAGAGACGGCAACAACCTCATCTACAACCTGTTGCTCGACTTCCCGACGGCTGCACTCGGCGGTGAGGTGGAGGTACCCACCATCTCGGGCGGCAAGGTGAGGATGAAGATAGAATCGGGCACCCAGCCCGGCAAGACTCTCCGCCTCAGGGGCAAGGGACTGCCCGCCGTGCAGGGCTACGGCCGCGGCAACGGCGACCTGATAGTAAACATCAGCGTATATGTGCCGAAGACCCTCAGTCGCGACGAGCGCAAGGCCATCGAATCGATGAAGGGCAGCGACAACTTCAAGGGCGACTCAGCCACCAAGCAGTCGATATTCCAGAAGTTCAGGAACTATTTTAATTAAATATTCTATGACATACCGCGAGACTACAGAATATCTGTTCAACCAGCTGCCGATGTTTGAGCGCATCGGCGACAAGGGTTACAAGAGTGGACTGGATAACAGCCTTTCACTCGACGTACACTTTGGCCACCCCCACTCCAACTTCAAGACCATCCACATTGCCGGCACCAACGGCAAGGGGTCTTGTTCGAGCATGATAGCCGCCATGCTTCAGACGGCAGGCTACAAGGTGGGACTCTACACGTCGCCCCACCTTGTGGATTTCAGGGAGCGCATCAGGGTGAACGGCAGGATGGTGAGCGAGCAGTATGTCATGGAATTCGTTGAGAAGGAGCGTAGCTTCTTTGAGAAGCTACACCCCTCCTTCTTCGAAATCACCACCGCCATGGCCTTCAAGTATTTCAGTGACATGAAGGTGGATATAGCAGTGATTGAGACCGGACTTGGCGGACGCCTCGACTGCACCAACATCATCACACCAATGATATCGGTGATCACCAATATCAGTTTCGACCACACCCAGTTCCTTGGCAACACCCTTGCGCAGATAGCCGGCGAGAAGGCGGGCATCATCAAGGAGGATGTTCCCGTGGTGATAGGCAATGCCACGGCCGAGACGAGGACCGTCTTCGAAAAGAAGGCATACGAGATGAGGTCCGAGATACGTTTTGCCCAGGACTCGGACAACAAGGAGGTGAAAGAAGTGCACAATATAGATGATTCCACCTTATTATATTATACTAAGAGCTTCGGCGAGGTGAAGAGTTCGCTTATGGGCAATTATCAGGAGGAAAACGTCAACACCGTGCTCGTTGTACTGAAGACCCTCATGTCGATGGGCTACCTCTGCGAATGTCTATCAGAAAAGGGACGCGAGAACATGCGCGTTGAAATAACAGAGGCATTCACCAACGTAAGCAAGTTGACGGGACTCAGTGGCAGATGGCAGACAGTGAAAACCACGCCGAGGGTGGTGTGCGACACCGGTCACAACCTGGCCGGATGGCGCTATCTCAGCCGTCAATTGGGCGATGTAAAGTGCAAACAGATGCACATAATCTTCGGAATGGTGAACGACAAGGACATCGACAATGTCATCAAAATGCTGCCAAAGAACGCAATTTACTATTTTACCGAGGCAGACACCCATCGCGCGATCCCTTGGGTGGAAATTCAGCAGAAAGCCATCGCCAATGGACTCTATGGTGTTGGCTATCCCTCTGTAAAAGAGGCATTTGCGGCAGCTTTGCGCAACGCCGCCCACGACGATTTCGTCTTTGTAGGAGGCAGCAGTTATGTGGTCGCGGATTTCCTCCGAGACTGCATTTAGGTGTTTTTAACACACAAATAACATTCTTTTTGGCTAATAACTTGTGTATGTCGGATTTTTTTAGTTACTTTGCAGACAAGTAATGTGTAATAACTAAAAACATACGAATATGACAAGTAATTCAGAAACAGCGAACTTGTGTGGTCTGAATCGCAAGGATTTCCAGACCACGATTAACGGTAAGAAGACCGATTTATACATTTTGCGCAACCGTAAAGGTTACGAAGTGGCAATCTCCAACTATGGCGGCGCCATCTGTGCCATCATGGTGCCCGACAGGGAGGGCAAGGTAGCTAACGTCATCCAGGGCTTCGACAGCATTCAGGCTCTTATGGAAACCGACGAGATCTATCGCTCCACCCTTATCGGACGCTATGGCAACCGCATCTGCAAGGGTAAGTTCACGCTCAACGGCAAGGACTACCAGCTCGCCCTCAATGATGGTCCCAACCACCTGCACGGCGGAATGAAGGGATACAACATGAAGGTGTGGGATGCGCGTCAGATGAGTCCCCGTTCGTTGGCTCTTAACTACACCTCCCCCTATGGCGAGGAAGGTTTCTCAGGCGAGGTTAAGGTGAACGTAGAGTTCACATTCACAGACGATAACGAGATTGTTATCGAGTATCTCGCCACCACCAACAAGAAGACAATCATCTGTCTCACCCACCACGCTTTCTTCTCATTGGCAGGCATTGCAAATCCCACTCCTACAATTGAGGACCAGATTTGCCAAATCAACGCCGATTTCTATCTCCCCATTGACAACACCAGTATTCCAACGGGAGAAGTCCTCAAGGTTGAGGGCACTCCGTTTGACTTCCGTCAGCCCAAGGCTTTCGGACTGGAGATTGATGCCGACAACGAGCAGATCAAGAACGGTTCGGGCTACGACCACAACTACGTTCTGAACAAGAGTGAAGAGGGCGAACTGAGCTTCGCAGCCAAGGTGACAGAGCCGAAGAGCGGCCGCACATTGGAGGTTTACACCACCGAGCCGGGCGTACAGCTCTACACGGCCAACTTCTGCAACGGTGCAGTGGGTCAGCACGGTGCCACATTCCCCAAGCGTTCAGCCGTTTGCCTGGAGTGCCAGCACTTCCCCGACTCTCCCAACCGTCCTTACTTCCCGTCGGTCGTCCTGCGCCCGTCAGAGCAGTACAAGCAGAAGACAATCTACAAGTTTGGAGTGGAGTGATTCTATTAAGAATTAAAAATTAAGAATTAAGAATTAAGGAATTATGTCTGAAACACAGAAAAAGCAGGGAAGCATCATTGCGATTATCACAATGTTCTTTCTCTATGCTATGATTTCATTCGTTACCAACCTTGCAGCTCCATTGGGAGTGATATGGAAAAACCAACCCGAAATCGGCGGTAGCAACCTGCTTGGTATGATGGGTAACTTCATGAATTTCTTTGCCTATCTGTTTATGGGTATTCCCGCAGGAAAACTCCTTACAAAGATTGGTTATAAGAAAACAGCCCTTCTGGGTATTGGTGTTGGATTCGTGGGAGTGCTGATACAGTTCCTCTCTGGTTCAGCCACTGGTTTGACCGGATTCTACATCTATCTCTTGGGTGCCTTTGTGTCAGGTTTCTCCGTATGTCTTCTCAACACAGTTGTAAACCCGATGCTGAACCTTCTCGGTGGTGGCGGTAACCGCGGTAACCAGCTGAACCTCATTGGAGGAACACTGAATTCGTTATCCGGTACTTTAACCCCGATGTTCGTGGGCGCACTCATCGGAACAGTGACAGCAAGCACCCAGATGGCAGACGTGAATATGGTGCTCTATATCGCTATGGCAGTATTTGCCGCCGCATTCATCGTGCTTTGCTTCATTCCTATCGAAGACCCCTCAATCGGCAAGGTTACTTCAGATACAAAATTCGAACATTCTCCTTGGGCATTCCGCCACTGCGTGCTCGGTGTGATAGCCATCTTCGTGTATGTAGGTGTAGAAATAGGTATTCCCGGAACACTCAACTTCTACATCTCTGACACATCAGACAAGGGAGCCGGCATCTTAGAGAATGCCGCAGCAATCGGAGGTTTCGTGGCCGGTACATACTGGTTGCTGATGCTCGTCGGACGTTTTGTTGCCGGTTTCATTGCCGACAAGATTTCCTCCAAGGTGCTTATGCTCGCCACAAGCGGCGTGGGTATGGTGCTCATCGTTTTGGCAATGTTCATCCCGAAGGATGTCACCGCATCGATGCCTCTGTTCACCGGCAGTTCGTTTGAGATGACTGTTGTTCCACTGAGTGCCTTGCTTCTCGTGCTGTGCGGTCTCTGCACATCCGTAATGTGGGCGTCAATCTTCAACCTCGCCACTGAGGGACTCGGCAAATACACAGCCCAGGCATCCGGTATCTTCATGATGATGGTTGTGGGTGGCGGTGTTCTACCTCTCATCCAGAACTTCATCGCAGACACTACAGGCTATATGATTAGCTACATCGTGCCTCTGTTGGCAATGGCCTACATGTTCTGGTATGCCCTCGCAGGTTCAAAGAATGTGAACACGGACATTCCGGTGGAATAACTAATTTAATTAGGAATTAGGAATTAGAAATTATTTATAAACTAACATTATTAAATAACTATGGATATTGAATTTGTAAGAAGCCGCTTTATCAAGCATTTCGACGGAAAGACCGGAAATATATACGCATCTCCGGGTCGTATCAACCTCATTGGCGAGCACACCGACTATAACGGTGGTTTCGTTTTCCCCGGAGCTGTTGACAAGGGTATGATGTGTGAGATTCGCCCCAACGGCACTGACACTATTCAGGCATATTCAATCGACCTGAAGGACCGCGTTGAATTCAAGGTTGACGACCCACAGGGTCCCCGCGCAAGCTGGGCACGCTATATCTACGGTGTGGTTCAGGAAATGCGCAAGTTGGGCGTTGAGGTCAAGGGATTCAACACAGCCTTTGCGGGCGACGTGCCCCTTGGTGCCGGTATGTCTTCGTCAGCCGCGCTTGAGAGCTGCTTCGCTTTCGCCATCAACGACCTGTTTGCCGACAACCGCATCTCAAAGTGGGATCTCGTCCTCGTAGGTCAGGCTACAGAGCACAACTACTGCGGCGTTAAATGCGGTATCATGGACCAGTTTGCAAGTGTCTTCGGAAAATCAGGCTGCCTGATGCGCCTCGACTGCCGCAGCCGTGAGTTCGAATATTTCCCCTTCATGCCCGAGGGCTACAAGCTCGTCCTGCTCGACTCAGTGGTTAAGCACGAATTGGCAGGTTCTCCCTACAACGACCGCCGCAACAGCTGCGAGAATGTAGTGAAGCACATTGCCGCCAAGCATCCGGAAGCCACATTCGAGACACTGCGCGACTGCACATGGGAGCAGCTTGAGGAGGTTAAGGCTGAGGTTGGCGAAGAGGATTATCGCCGTGCCAAGTTCGTCCTCGGAGAGAAGGACCGCGTGCTTGCAGTATGCGACGCCCTCAACGAAGGCGACTATGAGACCGTTGGTCAGAAGATGTACGAGACCCACGAGGGACTGTCTAAGGACTACGAGGTTTCTTGCGAGGAACTCGACTTCCTGAACGACATAGCCAAGGAGAACGGTGTTACCGGTAGCCGCATCATGGGCGGTGGATTCGGTGGATGCACCATCAACCTGGTGAAGGCTCCTCTGTATGACAAGTTCATCGCCGACGCCAAGGCCAAGTTCTCTGCCAAGTATGGTCACGAACCTAAGGTGTATGACGTTATCATCGGCGACGGTTCGAGAAAGATTTGCTAATATATTAAATAAGGTGCAGTGTGACACTGGCGATAGTGCAGTGAGACACTGCACCTCCTATTAGGTAAAGGAGGAATGACATGATGAAACCTCATGTCTTCCTCTTTTCTTGCTTTTTCTCAAGAAAACCCTGAAATCTTAGTTAACAGACCTTAAATAACAGTACAAAGAACAATAAAAGTGTCAAAAATACACTTTAAACTAAAAAAAAACGGGAAAAAGCATTGCCAATTCAAAATAAAGTTGTAATTTTACACCCGAAAATCAGCAATCATGCTAAATCAACAACTAAAAACATCATAAAAAGATGAAGAAATTTAAGACATCATGCTTAGCATTTGGCTTGACCCTCGCAATGATGGCAAGCTGCCAGTCAGGAGAGAAGGCATCGGACACAACAGTGTCTGGCTTGAACCCCGCAGCGTTTGATTCAACAATCAACGGTAAGAAAACAGCGTTGTTCACTCTCAAGAACTCCAACGGTATGGAGGTGTGCATCACCAACTTCGGTGCACGAGTGGTATCGCTCGTCGTGCCCGACAAGGACGGCAAGCCCACCGACGTGGTTCTTGGCTATGACAACATCGCACAGTATGCTGACATCGAGAACTCGCCCAGCGACTTCGGTTCGTCAGTAGGACGTTATGCCAACCGCATCAACCAAGGCAAGATCACCGTTGACGGCAAGGATTACCAGTTGCCTCAGAACAACTTCGGACATTGTCTGCACGGAGGTCCCACGGGATGGATGTACCAGGTGTATGACGCAGAGCAGGTGAACGACTCTACACTGAAGATGACTATCGTTTCACCCGACGGCGACAACAATTTCCCCGGAACAGTTACTGCAACGACTACCTATACCCTGCTCAGCAACAATACGTTAGACATCGTCTGGGAGGCTACCACCGACAAGGAGACCATCATCAACCAGACAAACCACAGCTACTTCAACCTCAACGGCGACCCGTCAAAGCCTGGTATGAACATGGTGCTCTATGTGAATGCCGACAATTACACTCCCGCCGACTCTACTTACATGACAACAGGCGAGATTGCTCCCGTGGAGGGCACTCCTATGGACTTCCGCAATGCTCACGCCATCGAGGAGACTATCGTGGACACCACATTCCAGCAGATCAAGAACGCGTCAGGTTATGACCACAACTGGTGTCTGAACACATACAAGGACGGCAAGGGCGACGACACACAGGTGTGCGCTTCACTCTACTCTCCTGTGACGGGCATCTTCCTTGAGATGTACACCAACGAGCCGGGCGTTCAGGTATATACCGGCAACTTCCAGGGCACAGGCATCTCCTGCAAGCACGGCATCAAGTATCCCAAGCAGGTGTCAGTATGTCTTGAGAGCCAGAAGTATCCCGACTCTCCCAACAAGAAGGACTGGCCGCAGCCATATCTGAAACCGGGCGAGAAGTATTACAGCCACTGCGCATATAAGTTCTCAGTGAAGTAAACAAAAATCCTAACTGCAACAATAATTAAAAATTAACTAATTAAAAAAATGAATTGGACATCAACAGAATTTATCTGGCTTGACTGGACTGTACTCGCCGTGGGTATCGTAGGCGTGATATGGGCTGTATGGAGAGCCATCGTGAAGGACAAGCAGGCACAGAAGGGTGAGGACTCTTCAGCCTATCTCTTTGGTAAGGGCGAGCCCTGGTATGTAATCGGTATGGCAATCTTCGCCGCCAACATCGGTAGTGAGCACCTTGTAGGTCTTGCTGGTACCGGAGCAAAGAGCGGTGTTGGTATGGCACACTGGGAGATGCAGGGATGGATGATCCTCATCCTCGGTTGGTTGTTCGTACCGTTCTATCAGCTTCTCATCAACAAGATGGGCAAGATTATCACCATGCCAGACTTTCTTAAGTTCCGCTACACACAGCGCACAGGTTCATGGTTGTCAATCATCACCCTCGTGGCTTACATCCTCACCAAGGTGAGCGTGACAGCCCTCACAGGTGGTATCTTCTTCGAGTATCTTTGGGGTCTTAACTTCTGGGCAGGAGCCATCGGTCTTATCGTCCTGACCGCCGTCTTCACCGTGTTCGGCGGAATGAAGGGTGTGATGACACTCTCCACCATCCAGACTCCTATCCTCGTCATCGGTTCGTTCCTCGTGCTCTTCCTCGGTCTTGCCACCCTCGGCGGCGGCAGCATCGGTGAGGGCTGGACAAGCATGATGAACTACTGCAACCAGCTGAACAACGGCTACGGAACAACCCACATGTTCCACTGGGAGGCTGGCGACAGCATGTATCAGGAGTATCCCGGATTCGTAGTGTTCTTAGGTGCTACAATCATCGGTTTCTGGTATTGGTGTACTGACCAGCACATCGTTCAGCGTGTGCTTGGACAGGTGCCCGGAGAAAGCAATGAGGAAGTGATGAAGAGAGCACGTCGCGGTACTATCGCCGCAGGTTTCTTCAAGGTTCTCCCCTGCTTCATGTTCCTTATCCCCGGTATGATTGCAGCCGCACTGGCAGAGCAAGGCTCCATCGAGATGCAGGAGACAGACGCCGCCTTCGCCATCATGGTGAAGAACGTTCTGCCCGCCGGTATCAAGGGTATCGTTACCATCGGATTCATCTGCGCCCTTGTGGCTTCTCTGGCAGCCTTCTTCAACAGCTGCGCAACACTCTTCACCGAGGACTTCTACAAGCCATTGAAGAAGGGTCTGAGCGAGGAGCACTATGTGTTTGTAGGTCGTGTGGCCACCGTGGTTGTCGTAATCCTTGGTTTCGCATGGTTGCCCATCATGATGAAGATGGACACACTCTACAACTATCTCCAGGGAATCCAGTCTCTGCTCGCACCTGCCATGGTGGCAGTGTTCGCAATGGGTATCTTCTCTAAGAAGATTACTCCCAAGGCTGGTGAATACACAATGATCGTGGGCTTCCTCATCGGTATGGTTCGCCTTGTGACCAACGTCATCACCGACACCGGCAAGGCTGCCATGGACGGAGCTTTCTGGGATGCCACAGCATGGTTCTGGCAGACCAACTGGCTCGTGTTTGAGTGCTGGCTGCTCGTCTTCCTCATTATCTTCATGATAGTAGTGAGCTGCTTCACTCCCGCACCAAGCAAGGAGCAAGTGGATGCCATCACCTTCACGGCAGACTTCAAGAAGTCAATCCGCCAGAGCTGGGGCTTGTTTGATATAGTAGGTACGCTTGTGGTTATCGGCCTTTGCGCAGCCTTCTACGCTTACTTCTGGTAATAGACAATTTATATACAATGTTGACGGGACGGCAGCATGACAATGCCGTCTCGCCAACAAAAAAAACAATAAAAAGACATTTATGACAGGTTTTTACGGTAATTATTCTAAAGTACTCGTTTCTGTCGATTGCATTATCTTCGGATTCGACGAGGGAGAGCTTCGCGTGCTGATAGGCAAGCGACAGATGGACCCTGGACGCGGCGAATGGTCACTCTACGGAGGATTCGTCCGCAACGACGAGAGTGTGGATGACGCTGCAAACAGGGTACTGGCAGAACTGACCGGACTGAACAAACTGTTCATGCGCCAGGTAGGAGCATTCGGTAGCGTTGACCGCGACCCTGGAGAGCGAGTCATCTCCATAGCCTACTATGCGCTAATCAATGTAAAGGACTATGACGACGAGCTGCGACTGCAGCACGGTGTGGAATGGGTGAACATCAACAACGTGCCGAAGATGTACTCCGACCACAACAAGATGATAGAAAAGGCACGGAAAATGATGCAGGAAAAGGTGTCGAGAGAACCGGTGGGATTCAAGCTCCTGCCCTCGCTCTTCACGCTCACACAGTTGCAACGTCTCTATGAGGCCATCAACGGCGAGGATATGGACAAGCGCAACTTCCGCAAGCGCATCAAGGAAATGGACTTCATCGAGAAGACCGAACTGATAGACAAGACCTCGTCAAAACGCGGTGCCTCGCTCTATCGTTTCAACAAACATGCATATAACGAAGACCAGAACTTCAAGCTCTGATCTCTCACAATATCAAAATCATACAATATTAACTATAAATTTAAAAAGAAAAAACTATGTTAGAGGAACTGAAAGAAAAAGTGTTCAAGGCAAATCTTGACCTTGTGAAACACAATCTCGTAATTTTCACATGGGGCAACGTGTCGGGCATCGACCGTGAGAAAGGCCTCGTAGTGATAAAGCCGTCAGGTGTCAGCTATGATGATATGAAGGCTTCTGACATGGTGGTTGTTGACCTGGAAACAGGCAAGGTGGTTGAAGGCGACCTTAATCCTTCGTCAGACACCCCTACCCACCTCGTTCTCTATCGCACATTCCCCGAAATCGGAGGTGTTGTACATACCCACTCCACCTACGCCACAGCATGGTCACAGGCTGGCAAGGACATTCCAAACATCGGTACTACACATGCCGACTACTTCCACGACGCCATCCCTTGCACCGACGCAATGACAGAGGCTGAGGTGAAGGGTGACTACGAACTGGAGACCGGTAATGTCATCGTCAAGCGCATCAAGGACGGCAATATCAATCCCGTTCACACCCCAGGTGTGTTAGTTAAGAACCACGGTCCGTTCTCTTGGGGCAAGGACGCCGACAATGCCGTGTATAACGCAGTTGTCATGGAACAGGTGGCAAAGATGGCTTACATCTCATTCACCCTCAACCCATGGACGACAATGAATCCACTGCTCGTGGAGAAGCACTTCAGCCGCAAGCACGGCCCGAACGCTTACTATGGACAGAAGAAGAAGAATTAAAAAATTAAAGAATTAAAGAATAAAAAAATCTAACAATAAACAACAATTAAAAACTTAAAGGTTATGGTTAAAGCATTTGAAAACTACGAAGTTTGGTTCGTAACAGGCGCACAGCTCCTCTATGGAGGTGACGCAGTAGTAGCAGTTGACAGTCACTCAAAGGAGATGGTAGCAGGACTCAACGAGTCGGGCCGCCTCCCCATCAAGGTAGTTTATAAGGGCACAGCCAACTCATCGGCTGAGGTGGAGGCCATCATGAAGGCTTCTAACAACGACGAGAAGTGCGTGGGTATCATCACATGGATGCACACATTCTCTCCCGCAAAGATGTGGATTAAGGGTCTGCAGGCTCTCAAGAAGCCTTTGCTCCACTTCCACACACAGTACAACGCCGAGTTGCCATGGGATACCATCGACATGGACTTCATGAACCTCAACCAGTCGGCTCACGGAGACATCGAGTTTGGTCATATCTGCAGCCGTATGCGTGTTCCCCGCAAGGTTGTCGTTGGTCACTGGAAGAGCCCCGAGGCTCAGGAGAGCATCGCAGTATGGTCACGCGTGGCTGCCGCCGTTGCCGACGCTCACGACGTACGCTGTCTGATGTTCGGTATGAACATGAACAACGTGGCCGTTACCGACGGTGACCGCGTTGAGTTTGAGCAGCGCTTAGGATACCATGTTGACTACTATCCTGTATCCAACCTTATGGAATACTGGAAGCAGGTGTCTGACGAAGAAGCAGACGCTCTCGTTGAGGAATACAAGAAGGCTTACACAATCAAGATCGACGAGTCAGGCGAAGAGGTTTACTGGGAGAAGGTTAAGCATGCCGCAAAGGCTGAGATTGCACTCCGCCGCGTGCTGAAGGAAGAGGGTGCAACAGCGTTCACCACCAACTTCGACGACCTCGGTGAGGCTGACATCAACGACCCGAACTTCATTGGATTCGACCAGATTCCTGGTCTCGCTTCACAGCGTCTGATGGCTGAGGGTATCGGTTTTGGTGCTGAGGGTGACTGGAAGACAGCCTGCCTCTACCGCTCACTGTGGGTGATGAACCAGGGTCTCGCCAAGGGTTGCTCATTCCTTGAGGACTACACACTCAACTTCGCAGCCGACTGCACATCATCCCTCCAGAGCCACATGCTCGAGGTATGTCCTCTCATCGCCGTTGACAAACCAACTCTCGAGGTTCACTTCCTCGGCATCGGTATCCGCAAGGAGCAGACTGCCCGTCTAGTCTTCACATCAAAGACCGGCAAGGGTATCAAGGCTACCGTAGTTGACCTTGGCAACCGCTTCCGTCTCATCACAAGTGAGGTGGAGTGCATCGAGCCGAAGCCAATGCCCAAGCTCCCCGTTGCTTCAGCACTCTGGGTTCCGCAGCCAACATTCGAGATTGGTGCAGGTGCATGGATTCTCGCCGGAGGTACTCACCACAGTGCATTCTCTTATGACATCACTGCCGAGTACTGGGAAGACTTCGCCGAAATGGTTGGTATCGAATATGTCAACATCGACAAGGACACCACCATCACTGGTTTCAAGAACCAGCTCCGCAACAACGAGGTATATTACATGTTGAACAAGGCACTCCGCTAATAATTTAATAAACACAGAGACACAGAGTCACAGAGCAAAATAATAAGTTAAAAAAAGACTTGAAGAAAACTCTGTATCTCTGTGACTCTGTGTTAAATAAAAAAAATATGACCGCAAAAGAAACAATCCAACAGGGTAAGGCCATTCTCGGTATTGAGTTTGGCTCTACCCGTATCAAGGCCGTTCTCATCGACGGTGAGAACAAGCCTATAGCACAGGGAAGTCACGAATGGGAAAACCAGCTTGTTGACGGCCTCTGGACATACAGTATCGAGGCTATCTGGAATGGTCTGCAAGACTGCTATGCCGAACTCCGCAAGGATGTTAAGGCTCAGTATGACTGCGAGATTGAGAATCTTGCTGCCATCGGTTTCTCTGCCATGATGCATGGCTATATGGCATTCAACAAGCAGCAGGAGATTCTCGTCCCCTTCCGCACATGGCGCAACACCAATACTGCCAAGGCAGCAGCGGCATTGTCGGAACTGTTCGTGTATAACATACCTCTCCGCTGGAGTATCTCTCATCTGTATCAGTGCATTCTCGAAGACAACGACCATGTCAAGGACATCGACTTCATCACCACTCTCGCCGGCTATATCCACTGGCAGCTCACTGGTGAGAAGGTGCTTGGTGTAGGCGATGCTTCCGGCATGTTGCCCATCGACCCCGAGACACGCAACTACTCACAGCAGATGGTTGATAAGTTCGATGCTCTCGTAGCTCCCAAGGGTTATCCTTGGAAACTCATCGACATTCTGCCCAAGGTGCTGAATGCAGGTGAGAACGCTGGTGTGCTCACTGAGGAAGGTGCCAAGAAGCTCGATCCCTCTGGTAATCTGAAGGCAGGAGTGCCAGTTTGTCCTCCCGAAGGAGACGCCGGCACTGGTATGGTGGCTACAAATGCCGTAAAGCATCGCACGGGTAATGTGTCTGCCGGAACATCTTCTTTCTCAATGATTGTATTGGAGAAAGACCTCAGCAAGCCATACGAGATGATCGACATGGTGACAACACCCGACGGTTCGCTCGTTGCCATGGTACACTGCAACAATTGTACAAGCGACCTCAACGCCTGGGTGAATCTCTTTAAGGAATATCAGCAACTGCTTGGTGTTCCGGTAGATATGAACGAGGTGTTCGGCAAACTCTACAACAATGCCCTCACTGGCGATGCTGACTGCGGTGGACTTATCGCATACAACTATATCTCTGGTGAACCTGTAACCGGTCTTGCCGAGGGACGCCCGATGTTCGTGCGCTCAGCCAACGACAAATTCAACCTTGCCAACTTCATGCGCGCCAACCTCTATGCATCTGTTGGTGTGTTGAAGATTGGTAACGACATCCTCTTCAATGAGGAGCATGTTCAGGTTGACCGCATCACCGGCCATGGCGGATTGTTCAAGACAAAGGGCGTTGGCCAGCGTGTTCTCGCAGCAGCCATCAACTCTCCTATCTCTGTTATGGAGACAGCGGGCGAAGGTGGTGCATGGGGAATTGCTCTGCTTGCTTCCTACCTTGTTAATAATACGAATGGCTCTACCCTCGCCGACTGGCTTGAGTCGAATGTCTTTGCCGGTAACACTGGCGTTGAGATAGCTCCTACAGCCGAGGATGTAGCAGGATTCAACAAGTGGATTGAGAATTACAAACGCGGTCTTGCCATTGAGCAGGCGGCGGTCGATAATAAGGCCTGATGGGCCTTATTATTGATATTAAAGAATTAAAGAATTAAAAAATTAAAGATTAAAAGTTCTTGGAACCTGACATGAAAAGAATACTAACTACTATAACACTGTCGGCGGCTATGTCTGCAGCGGTGTTTGCACAGGAAGCGACTGTGACCATTCATGCCGACCAGGGCAAGCAGAAAATATACAAGGAGATATACGGCCAGTTTGCCGAGCATCTTGGCTCTTGTATCTACGGTGGTCTCTGGGTGGGCGAGAACTCCCAGATTCCTAACATCAACGGATATCGCAAGGATGTCTTCGACGCACTGAAGGCACTCCAGATTCCCGTGCTCCGTTGGCCGGGCGGCTGCTTCGCCGACGAGTATCACTGGATGGACGGTATAGGTCCTAAGGAGAAGCGTCCAAAGATGCAGAACAACAACTGGGGCGGAACCATCGAGGACAACTCATTCGGTACACACGAGTTCCTCAACCTCTGCGAGATGCTCGGCTGCGAACCATATATCAGCGGTAACGTTGGTAGCGGTACTGTAGAGGAGCTGGCAAAGTGGGTGGAATACATGACCAGCGACGGTGACACGCCTATGGCTAAGCTTCGCCGTCAGAACGGTCGCGACAAGGCATGGAAGGTGAAGTTCCTCGGCGTCGGCAACGAGAGCTGGGGCTGCGGCGGAAGCATGCTTCCCGAATACTACGCCGACCTCTATCGTCGTTACCAGACATACTGCCGCAACTACGACGGCAACCATCTCTACAAGATTGCCAGTGGCGCAAGCGACTACGACTGGAACTGGACAAAGGTGCTGATGGACAAGGCAGGACATACCATGAACGGTATCTCCCTCCACTACTACACCGTGACCGGTTGGAGCGGAAGCAAGGGTGCCGCACTGAAGTTCAACGCGGACGACTACTATTGGACTCTTGGCAAGTGCCTTGAGGTGGAGGACGTAATCAAGCGTCACGCTGCCATCATGGACCAGAAGGACCCCGACAAGAAGATTGGACTTCTCCTCGACGAGTGGGGAACATGGTGGGATGAGGAACCCGGAACAATCGCCGGTCACCTCTATCAGCAGAACACCATGCGCGACGCTTTTGTTGCCGCCCTCTCGCTCAATGTTTTCCATCGCCACACCGACCGTCTGCGCATGGCAAACATCGCACAGGTGGTAAACGTGCTCCAGTCAATGATCCTCACCGACCAGAAGGGAACAGGCCACATGGTGCTCACTCCTACCTATCATGTCTTCGAGATGTACAAGGGCTTCCAGGAAGGCACATACCTCCCCTGCGACGTGAACGTGGAGACAATCGACGTGCGTGGTGACAACCATGCCAAGGACGGCCGCAAGGTGCCCGCAGTGAGCACGTCAGCCGCCAAGAAGGCCGACGGAAGCATCATCATGTCGCTCGCCAACGTATGCCTTGACAAGGCCCAGACCCTCACCGTCAACCTCGACGGTATGCAGGCCAAGGCAGTGAGCGGACGCATCCTCACCTGCAAGAATATCACCGACTACAACGACTTCGACAACACCCAAGTGGTGGTTCCGACAGATTTTAAGGACGCAAAACTGAAGAAAAACGTGCTTACAGTGAAAATTCCTGCAAAATCTATCGTTGTTCTCGATATAAAGTAGTATCTTTGCAGTCGAATTTGTACATTCCATGCAAATACCAAAACATGTAACTCATTATAAAACTTTTTAAAAGATGAATGACAAGAATCTTATGAACAAGGCAGCGGACAATATCCGTATTCTCGCTGCATCAGCCGTTGAAAAGGCTAAGAGTGGACACCCTGGCGGTGCCATGGGTGGTGCTGACTTCATTAACGTGCTCTATAGCGAGTACCTGAAGTATGACCCCGAGAACCCGGGATGGGTAGGTCGCGACCGTTTCTTCCTCGACCCCGGTCACATGGCTCCTATGCTCTATTCACAGCTTACTCTTATCGGAAAATTCACACTCGACGAACTGGCACAGCTCCGTCAGTGGGGCTCTCCCACTACAGGTCACCCCGAATTTGAGATTGCACGCGGTATCGAGAACACATCCGGTCCTCTCGGACAGGGTCACGTGTTCGCAGTAGGTGCCGCCATCGCAGCCAAGTTCTTGGCAGCCCACACCGGCAACCCCACATTCGACAAGGAGACTATTTATGCCTACATCTCAGACGGTGGTATCCAGGAGGAAATCTCACAGGGTGCTGCACGTATAGCTTCTGTGCTCGGTCTGGACAACCTCATCATGTTCTACGACTGCAACGATATCCAGCTCTCTACCGAGACCAAGGAAGTCATGAACGAGGACACAGCAGCCAAGTATCGCGCTCTTGGTTGGGAGGTATTCGAAATCAACGGTAACGACGTTGACCAGATTCGCGAGGCTCTCGACAAGGCGAAGAAGGTGGAAGGCAAGCCCGCCCTCATCATCGGTAAGTGTATCATGGGTAAGGGTGCCCTGAAGGCTGACGGTTCTTCTTACGAGGCCAACTGCAAGACTCATGGTGCTCCTCTCGGTGGCGACGCTTTCGTCAACACAGTCAAGAATCTTGGCGGTGATCCCGAGAACCCATTCCAGATATTCCCCGAAGTCAAGGAACTTTATGCAAAGCGTGCTGAGGAACTCAAGGCCATCTGTGCCGAGCGTTATGCAGAGGAGAAGGCTTGGGCTGACGCTAATCCCGAGAAGGCTGCCCAGCAGGACGAGTGGTTCAGCGGCAAGGCTCCGAAGATTGACTGGAGCAAGTGCGTGCAGAAGGACAACGACGCTACACGTAGCGCATCTGCAGCTTGTCTGAGCGTATTGGCACAGCAGGTACCTAACATGATCTGCGCATCTGCCGACCTGTCTAACTCCGACAAGACCGACGGCTTCCTGAAGCAGACCAAGGCTTTGGTTAAGGGTGACTTCAGCGGTGCGTTCTTCCAGGCTGGTGTGGCTGAGCTTACTATGGCTTGCTGCTGTATAGGTATGTCTCTCCACGGTGGTGTTATCCCCGCTTGCGGTACATTCTTCGTGTTCTCTGATTATATGAAGCCCGCAGTTCGTATGGCAGCCCTGATGCAGTTGCCGGTTAAGTTCATCTGGACTCACGACGCATTCCGCGTGGGTGAGGACGGTCCTACCCACGAGCCGGTTGAGCAGGAGGCACAGATTCGTCTGATGGAGAAGCTGAAGAACCACGCCGGCAAGAACTCTTGCCTCGTGCTCCGTCCCGCCGATGCCAAGGAGACAACTGTTGCCTGGGCTATGGCAATGGAGAACACAGACACTCCTACTGCTCTTATCTTCAGCCGCCAGAACATCAACAACCTGCCCGAGGGCAACGACTACGAGCAGGCTCGCAAGGGTGGCTATGTAGTGGCTGGCTCTGACGAGAATCCCGACGTTGTTCTCGTAGCCACCGGTTCTGAGGTTTCCACCCTCATCAGCGGTGCCGAGTTGCTTCGCAAGGACGGTGTTAAGGTTCGCATCGTGAGCGTTCCTTCAGAGGGGCTGTTCCGCACCCAGAGTGCAGAGTATCAGCAGAGCGTAGTGCCTGCAGGCGCCAAGGTATTCGGTATGACCGCCGGTCTGCCCGTTAACCTCCAGGGCTTCCTGATTGGTGCTGCTCCCGAGTCGAAGATCTGGGGTCTTGAGAGCTTCGGTTTCTCAGCTCCTTACAAGGTGCTCGACGAGAAGCTCGGCTACACAGGCCAGAACGTTTATGAGCAGGTAAAAGCAATGTTGTAATATTTTTAGTTGACAAGTTGACTAATCAAGAAATTATGGAAGTAAAGACAGTTGGAGTAGCTTGCGACCACGCAGGCTTTGCTTTGAAGAAATACGTGCTCCAGTACTTGGAAGAGCATGGATATGCCTACAAGGACTACGGCACATACAGCGACATGAGCTGCGACTATCCCGACTTCGGCCATGCACTTGGCGAAGGCATCGAGAGCGGCGAGGTTTATCCCGGCATTGCCGTATGCGGCAGTGGCGAGGGTATCAGCATCACGCTCAACAAGCATCAGGGTGTTCGCGCCGGACTCGCATGGATTCCCGAGATAGCCCATCTCTGCCGTCAGCACAACGATGCCAACGTACTGGTTATGCCAGGCCGTTTCATCGACAACAAGACAGCAGGTGCAATCATGGACGAGTTCTTCAAGACCACATTCGAGGGCGGTCGCCATCAGCGTCGTGTCGAGAAGATTCCCGTAAGCAAGTAAATCAATTGATTTCCCAATATAAAACCTCCCCTAACCCTTCTGTGGTTAGGGGAGGTTTTTTTTGACCTGTGCCCGTTTTGTTATTATCCCAACGTGATGCTGTCAATACGCAACTGGAGTGTTCCTGCCGGAACATTCACACTCACCGTGTCACCGGCCTTCTTGCCTGTAAGAGCTTGGGCAATCGGCGACTTGATAGACATCTTGCCAGCGCGGATATCCGCCTCGTGCGGACTGACCAATGTATATGACATCTTGCTCTGGTTGGCAAGATTGGTCAGTTCCACTTTAGATAGCAACCCTACCGAATCACTTCCCAAGAGATTGCGGTCTATAACACGTGCATGTTCAAGTACACGCTGCTTAAACCGTATGCGACTGAGAATTCTTCCTTGTTCGCGCTTTGCGGCATGATACTCAAAGTTCTCGCTAAGGTCACCTTGTGCACGCGCCTCGGCAATAGCATCTCGAACCCGCGGAAGATCCACGGATTCCAACTGCTTTAGTTCGGCTAAAATCTTGTTATAGCCTTCTTCGGACATATATTCCATATTAATCTTGATATTATTTGTTTGCCCCTGCTACGGCAGAGTTACGGGGTTTGTTGGCAGAATAGTCATAATACTGCCAATATGTGCCATAAAATTGCTTGAAGACATTCAGCCTTCGTTCTTCCGGAGTTTTTGCTTCAGCCTCCAAACGTTGCATATCGTCATAGTCGGTATCCATCACCGTATTCTTATATACCACAAGCGGATTAGAACGTCTATGGGAATAAAGTATGAGAGCCTCGCGATAGTGCAGCGGCAATGAGTCATCAATCTTGTGAGTTTTAATCAGGAGACGTACAAAACCGTCAAGATCCCTGTCAATCAACAATCCGCAGAGTAGATACTCATTCACAAGTGGCGTTGCCTGTCCGCTCTTCACTATGGCTTTCAGGTATTCACGTGTAGTCATTCCCTTGCGAGGTATTGCACCAAGCATGGTATAGACAGAGTCGGGCGACAACATCAGCAGTTCACCCCCCTGTAGATGCGGCACAAGAGATTCAGATGTGCCTATGACGGGATATTTGAAAAGCTCGTCACCAAGCCGTCCTTGTCGTGCCAGTGCATAAGCGCGAAGCATGGTCAGGTTAGCGTCACTTTGGTCCGAGAGTTTCCCTACTTCAAGAGCATCCTCCAGTTCGCCGTGCATCAACATTCTCTCCATCCTCAACCGGTAATGCATGATGTCATTGCCATTGGACAGCAGTCCCACCCCTAACATCATCATACATAATAGAAGAAGGTTGAAACCCACTGTCTTCATTGTGAATCCCTCGCTGTGATGTCCCTCTACACAACGATAGCGCAGCAGTTCGCCCAGGAAATAAACCAAAGCCCTCCATACTGCCATCACCACGGGCATGGCTATCGCCCACCACCCCCAAGGAGACAGACTGCGCGAAGGATGGAAATCGGTGATCATCGCCAAGAGATAAAGCGAGGGGAAACAAGCCAAAGCGTGAATGCACGCCGGCTTTCGGCTCATCAGCCTGGACATCGTGAAATAGAGCAAACCGAGTACAACGGTGATGATTATGCCGCCAATGAGTCGCGAATAAACCGTAACCCCACCACTGAGAACATGCTGGGAATAAGCTATCGTGTCATCCTGATAACAGAACACGTAGATGAACACAAAGACGAAAAAGACGATAGCACACACCGTCTTGACGACGGTGGTGCTACCTTCTGTACGATTATTACTTAAAAACATTTAAAGTTGTGTATCAATTCTTTTTCAGTACGACAGCAGAGCGGGCGGGAAGGTAGAGCTTGAGCCACTCCTTGCGGTCGTTGACATAAAGCGGGTCGAAGTTGGTGACGTGGGTGATTGAGTCGTCAGCCAGCCCGTTGCCTCCAAACACCTTGGCATCGGTGTTGAGCACAACATCGTAAGAGCCTGTGGGCACGAGGAATCCGTAGTCGGTGAACGAACGGTCTGGACTGAAGTTGAACACGAAGATCAGGTCGCCACGGCTGAATGCCAGCACCTGGTCGCCGTCGTTGTGCCATATCTCCTGCACAGGAGTCTTCTGGAAGTTCTTCTGACTGGTAATCACCTTGAGCATAGCCTTGTCGAAGTCGCCGAGATAGTGGTAGTCGAGTTCCTTGTTATCCACAAGGTTCCACTGGCGGCGAGCGTACTTGTAGCTCCATCCGTTGCCCTCGCGCGGGAAGTCAATCCATTCGGGATGTCCGAACTCATTGCCCATGAAGTTGAGATAGCCGCCATTGATGGCTCCGGCAGTCACGAGGCGAATCATCTTGTGCAGCGCGATGCCGCGGTGAACCATAAAGTTCTCGTCGCCCTTCTTGAAGTGCCAGTACATGTCGGCGTCAATCAGGCGGAAGATGATGGTCTTGTCGCCCACGAGTGCCTGGTCGTGGCTCTCGCAGTAGCTGATGGTCTTCTCGTCGGGACGGCGGTTCTTCACCTCCCAGAATATTGAGCTGGGCTTCCAGTCCTCGTCCTTCACTTCCTTGATGGTCTTGATCCAATAGTCTGGGATGTTCATCGCCATACGGTAGTCGAAGCCGTAGCCACCGTCCTCATACTTGGCTGCCAGTCCGGGCATTCCGCTCACCTCCTCGGCGATGGTGATGGCATTGGGGTTAACCTCGTGGATGAGGAGGTTGGCAAGTGTGAGATAGCAGATGGCATTGTCGTCCTGATGTCCGTTGAAGTAGTCGGGATAACCGCAGAAAGCCTCGCCGAGTCCGTGGCTATAATATAGCATTGAGGTGACACCGTCGAAGCGGAATCCGTCGAAGTGGTATTCCTCAAGCCAGTACTTGCAGTTGGAGAGCAGGAAGTGCATCACCTCGTCCTTGCCGTAGTCAAAGCAGAGGCTGTCCCAAGCCGGATGCTCGTGGCGGTCGCCGGGATAGAAGAACTGGTTGGGGTCGCCGCAGAGGTTGCCCAATCCCTCGATCTCGTTCTTCACGGCATGTGAATGTACGATATCCATGATGACAGCAATGCCGTTCTTGTGTGCAGTGTCGATGAGTTCCTTCAGGTCCTCGGGTGTTCCGAAGCGGCTTGACGGTGCGAAGAACGAGCTTACGTGATAACCGAACGAACCATAGTAGGGATGCTCCTGGATGGCCATCACCTGTATGCAGTTGTAGCCGTCCTCGATAACCCTTGGCAGCACGTTCTCGGTGAACTCCTTGTATGTGCCCACCTTCTCGGCATCCTGTCCCATACCCACGTGGCACTCATAGATGAGCAGCGGACTCTTGTTGGGCTTGAATGTCTTCTTCTTGAACACGTAGGGTTTCTCGGGAGCCCATACCTGTGCAGAGAAAATCTTGGTGGTGTCATCCTGCACCACGCGGCGGCACCATGCGGGTATTCTCTCACCCTCTCCGCCGTTCCACTTCACCTTCATCTTGTAAAGGTCGCCGTGCTTCATGGCCTTGGTGGGTAGTTTCAGTTCCCAGTTGCCAGTACCCTCGATACGCTTGAGCTTGTATTTTTCGTTTTCCTGCCAGTTGTTGAAATCACCGATGAGATAGATTTCAGTGGCATTAGGTGCCCACTCGCGGAAGACCCATCCCCTTGCAGCCTTGTGGAGACCGAAGTAGAGATGACCTGTTGCGAAGTCAGACAGTTTGATTTTGCCTTTCTTGGTCAACTGTTCCAGCTTCCACTGTGCGTGGTCATGGCGTCCACGTATGGCACCCTCAAAAGGTTCGAGCCATGAGTCGTTCTTTACCAGCCCGATATGTGCGGGCGCCTTTTTCTTGGGAGCGGCGGCGGCATCAGCCGTCTTCCTTCTCCAGCAAATCTTTTTCTCAGCCATATCCTAATTCCTAATTCCTAATTTCTAACCTTAAATATCGCCTTACGTATTTCCTTTTCCTCTGAGATACATGGAGCATGGCCGTCCTGAGGGAAGAAGATGGCGAACATTCCTGGATGACACGTGACATACTGCTGTGAAGCCACTCCGGGGAGTTTTGTAATGTCCTTTTGGGCATTATACTCTCCTTCAGGCAGTTCAGCTCTCGGTGTGTAGCCGTACGTTTCGCTGCATGAGAGAGGAATCTGGATGTCAATCATCTCGTCGTGAGTCTCGAGCACGGCTTCCTCAGCGGTTTTGCCCTTAGCCACTGCGATATTGACAAACAAGTCATCACCCTTGATAGGATGCTTACCCTCGCTAAGTTGGTCGAGGTCATTGTTGGCGATAAATGCCAACACATCGTCAAATAACGGATTGAGTCGCGAATAGTAACTCAGTTTTTCTAATGAATCTATTATCATACCCAAAATAAATTAGTCAATATATAATATAACTCTTAATTTTTAATTTTTCTTGTCCACCGTTCGCCATCCTGCCGAATACGAACCGGTGGCGGTGATGTTGCCATTGCGGTCTTTCTCAACGAAACGGCCGTCGCGCTTGTTATCTACATAGCTTCCCTCAAAGCGTTTGCCGTCCTTGTCCTCCTCGATAGCCTTGCCGTGGCGCAGGTCATTCTTGAAGTCTCCCTTGAACTTTGAACCGTCGGCGTAATGTATGATGCACTGTCCGTTGAGCTTGCCTCCTTTCCACTGACCTTCATACACATCGCCGTTTTTCATTACGAGCTTGCCCTGGCCGTGCTGTTTGTCAGCCTTCCAACCGCCAGTATATACGTCACCGTTCTTCCATGTGAGTGTGCCCTGTCCATCCTTGTCGCCCTCGCGGAACTGGCCTGAGTACTTGTCGCCGTTGGCATACTTGCATATACCGTTTCCGGTGCGTTCACCCGAGACATAGTCACCCTCATATACATCACCATTTTTGAACTTGTAAATTCCCCTTCCGTTCTGTATGTCATTTTTCCATTGGCCTATATATACATCACCGTCAGCATACCAGAATGTGCCCTTGCCGGAGCGCTGGTTGTCGAGCCAGTTGCCCTCGTATCTCGAACCGTCTCCCCAGTCAAAAAGCCCCTGGCCGTTTTTCTTGTCATTCTGCCATGCACCCTTGTAGTATGCGCCACTGGCAAAGGTATAAACGCCCTGCCCGCTGCGGATGTCCTGCTTCCACTGACCCTCATACTTGTCACCATTATAATAGTACATAGTGCCCGTGCCCTGCTGATAGTCACGATACCACAGTCCGTCGTACTTGTTATTGTTGGCAAAGTAATAAGTACCCTTGCCATGCTGGTGGTCCTGATACCATTGGCCTACGTATTTCTCGCCGTCGCTGAAGACGTAAGTTCCATATCCCTGACGCTTGCCCTTCACGAACTCGCCCTCATACCAGTTGCCGTTTTTATATGTAGCCTTTCCTTTGCCGTTAGCCTTTCCCGAGACAATCTCTCCCTTATACTGCCCACCGTCTGAAGTGGTGCAGTTTCCCAGTGTAATCTTCTGGGCATAGGAGCCGGAAGTGGCGCAGACCAATAAGGCTGAAAATATGATTTGTTTATAATTCATTTCTTAATTTATAGTATTTTAATGCCACAAAATTACGGCAAAAAATCCAAATATCCAAAGATTGACGGAATAATTTGCATTATTTAGCATAAATGTCGAAAAATATCGTCGGGAGAGGATATGAAAGTAGTGGCACCGTGTGCCGTAAGAAACTCCTTGTCGCGGAATCCCCAAAGCACACTGATACACGGGATGTCGGTATTGCGGGCTGTGGCGATGTCCACTTCGCTGTCGCCCACATACACAGTTCCACTCCTGTCGATACCCAACTGCCGCATTGCCTCAATCACGGTGTCGGGGGCGGGTTTGCGCCTGATGTCATGGCGCTCGCCTATAGCCACCTCCACTGTGTCTGCAAAGAAATGGAGGCACAATTCGCGGGTGGCATCATAGAACTTGTTGCTCACCACTGCTACGCGGCAACCTTCACTTCTCAATCTCCTGAGCATATCCTCTATTCCGGGATATGGCTTGGTGGTATCGAGAGAATGTTGCATATAGTGCTTGCGGAATGTGTCGAGAACGGATTCGTATTCGGGATTTTCCAATCCACCGGGCACTGCCCGTTCAATAAGTTTGCCCACGCCGTTGCCGACAAAGGTGCGCACGTCATCTATGCTATGTTCTGCCATGCCATGCTGACGCAGGGCATAGTTGGTACTTGCCGCAAGGTCGCCGAGTGTGTCGAGCAACGTTCCGTCCAAATCAAATATATAATTCTTGTACATAATATAATTATTCAAATTTCTTAATTTTTGGGAGTTAACTCCCTTAACTCCTTAACTCCCCAACCTCAGACTTCTTTCCGCCATAGTCCTGATCCTCTTGTTCAGCGGTTCGTCCGCTATAAGCTGTTCTATGGTGACATGCATACGGTAAGACCAGCGGTTGTAGCAGTCGCCCGGAATATTGATGCGCTCCGCCCTTGGGTCGGGGTTGCGCAATGTGGCATCCATGGCGAGCCAGTCCTGCAAGGAAATCATGCAAAGCATCGACGGCGAATAGGCATGTCGCGAGATGATCTCCTCGGCAAGGGTTGTTGTGAGCGCCTGCGGTGCCCTACCCTCTTTCTGCATTCTCTCACGGAAATAATGCTGGGCAGCCTCAGGCCTTTCCTGCCACCATAGTCTCAAGGGCGGCATGTCGTGCGTGGATATTGTGGCAACACTCAGGTAGGGGTTGGCTTCCAGATGCGAGAACTCCACTCCGTGTTGCTTTGGCAATGTCTGCACTTCCAGTGTAAGTATGCGGAGAGCGTCGAGTGTTGGCTGTACGCACTCGGGCAGCAGTCCGAGGTCTTCGGCAGTGACAAGCATCTTGGTGCGTTCGAGCACAGTGGCAAGTTTTCTGTAAGCCAATGCTCCCCACATCTCATTATGACGCTCGTAGAAATAGTCGTTATAGATTGCCATAAAGGCCTGTCTCTCCTCAGATGTCAATGCCTCGAACACCGGTGCGTTGTAAGCCCTGACACGTGGATGATACATATCCTTCCACTTAGGGTCTTCAACAAAAAGCACGTTGGCAACCAACCGGCATAGTCCGTCGCGAATCCACACGCTGTTCTCGTCGTTTCTGCCGTTGAAGGTGTTGAAGATCTTGCGCTGCGTGTCAAACTCCGAACGCAGTTCATACATTCCATAGTCCTTTTCCACCAAGAATGTATTTCGCACATATTCCGCATGTATGCCGAATATCTTGGTAAGAACCTTCCAATTGATGAACGGCTTGGTCATAAACTGATGACGGAAGGTGAGTCCGCGCATACTTATGTCGTTGGAAGACAATGGCATCGACGGTGAGAAATGTCCGAGCAGTGCATCAACCTGTGAGCGCGGAATCTCCCAAATACGGAAGAACCCGAGCACATGGTCGATGCGCACGGCACCGAAATACCGCTCCATCCTTTCGAGTCTCTTTTGCCACCAACGGCATCCGTCGCGCATCATGACATCCCAGTTGTATGTTGGGAAACACCAGTTCTGTCCTTGCGAGTTGCCTTTGTCGGGCATTGAGCCTGACTGCATGTCGAGATTGAAGAGTTCACCTTCACTCCATGCCTCAACACTGTCGGCACTGATTCCGATGGGAATATCAGCCATAAAGGTGATATGCTTGCTCTTGGCATATTCCGCGGCATCCTTCAACTGCAGATGCAGCATATACTGCACCCAACATATAAAGTCAGCCTCGCGCTGTTTTGCTATAGTCTCCACCTTTCTGCGATTGTAAGCCGAGTCCTCCTTCCAGTCGGTGAACCTTGCTGTATGATACTTGTCGCGCAGCAGGCAAAATGCAGCGTACGGCATCAGCCAGTCCTCATTTTCCTTCTTGAACTTGGCGAAACCCTCGTCGGCATTGATCTGAGTCTCACGGTCGGCATACACTTGCCTCATATATTCCGTCTTCACCTTCTCCACCGCCTCATAGTCAGTATAGGCGAGGTTGTTCAGTTCCGAGCGCCGTCTCTGGTAGTCCATCATTGAGCCTTCGTTTGACAAAGCCCCTACAGCGTCGAGGTCTATATACTGTGGATGCAGGGCATTCACCGATATGGTATTATAAGGATAGGAATCATTCCAATTGTGCTGCATGGTGGTGTCGTTGACGGGCAGCAGCTGTATCATTCTCATTCCTGTGGCGTCAGCCCAATCGACAAGCAGCTTGAGGTCGCCAAAGTCCCCCACTCCGCACGACTTTTCGCTGCGCAGTGCAAACACAGGCACTACCACACCGGCCGCCTTCCACATCTTCTCACGCTTACGCAATAGTCCTCCGTCAAGCACACGCACCTCGCCGTCGGGCATCCTGTCGAAGTCAGCCGTGCGGTCATCACCTTCCTCCCATTCCTCAAGAGCGCGGGTGGTGTCATCCACAACCACGTATTTATACTTTAACGGTTCGAGCATAACCTCCACATTAACAGCGACTGTCCAAACCGACTGTCCCGCATATTCCATGGGCAGATAGCGGGATGGCGACCATGAGCCGACCGAAGGGTGATTGCCACACAATGCCACTGACTTACCCTTAGGCAACTGTGGTGCAATGATGCGGAACACGGCAGTGCGGCGGAACGTGGGCAGTTGCACAGGCTTAACCTCGTCAATGTCCCTCCCTGTAGCCGTGAGCCAGGCTGATGAGAACAGATGGTTGACAAGCGGAGTGGTCCTCCACTGGTCGTCCAATCTGTAGTCGTGGCCGTCAGAGCAAGCCAACAGGCGCGGAACGAGATTCCACTCACGGCGCAACACATATCCGTCCTGAGCCTCTATCTGGTAATGATACGTAAACTGTCTGATGCCCTTATGGCGTGACTCGACCAATGCTGTCTCAACGCTCCAGTTTTCCCCGTCCTGGGTATTCATGGGTATATCCTGTCTTTTTCTCGCACCGTCGGAACATACATATCCGATGACCACATGAACGCTTTCGCCCCATGCCGTGCGATAGTTGACCGAGAAATTCAGTTTCATATTTTGTCCTTATTTTAATAAAACCATAGCCGCCAATGGCAGCTTTTCACTGCAAAGGTATTAAAAAGATTATTAAATACAAAACAAAAATGCCGAAATATTTCCTTTATTCACAAAAAAGCGGTAACTTTGCCGCGATTTTAAGAAATAAAGCAGTAAAAATGAAAAAAATTAAAAGGATAAACGCAAAGATTTACCTGTGGGGTGCCGTTGCCGTGGCACTCCTCATTGCCGGTTGCAGCTGGTATTGCCTGTTCTCATCACTGTCGAAATCCGAACAGACTGAATATGTATATATCGACATGGACGACGACCTGGATTCCGTAATGACAAAAATCCAGCCCTTAGCCAAGCCATTCCAGTTGTCGGCACTATCGACACTCAGCCGCCATGGCGGATATGCCGGCAACATACGCACCGGACGCTATGCCATACGCCCGGGCGAGGGTGCACTGAAAGTATTCCGTCATCTCAAGAACGGACTCCAGTCGTCAATCAACCTCACAATCCCCGAAGTGCGCACCATCGACCGCCTTGCGGGGGCATTGTCGCGCAAGCTGATGCTCGACAGTGCCGAAGTGGCCCGACATCTCACTGATTCCGCTTATTGCGCGCGTTGGGGATATAATACGGCAACCATACCCGCCCTTTTCATTCCCAACACCTACGACATCTATTGGAACGTCAGTCTCGACAAGTTCATGGAGAGAATGCAGAAGGAACACAAGACCTTCTGGAACTTCGGACGCATGGAGAAGGCGAAGTCCATGGGAATGTCGCCCGTGGAAGTGGCGACCATGGCTTCTATCATAGACGAGGAAACGGCCAACAACGGCGAGAAGCCCATGATAGCCGGAATGTACTATAACCGCCTCAAGACAGGTATGCCGCTACAGGCTGACCCGACAGTGAAATTCGCCCTGAAGGATTTCGCCTTGCGCCGCATCTACAACAAGCTGCTCCAGACCGACAGTCCATACAACACGTACAAGAACACAGGACTGCCCCCCGGTCCCATCAAGATAGCCTCCATCGCCGGCATCGACGCAGTGCTCAACCACGTGCGCCACGACTACCTGTACATGTGCGCCAAGGAGGATTTCTCGGGCACTCACAACTTTGCGAAGACATACCAGGAGCACCTCAATAATGCCGCGAGATATACAAAAGCACTCAATCAGCGGGGCATTAAGTGATTTTGTCTCCCAATAATTTGTCTATTCAATAGAAATTGTGTAACTTTGCACCCGAATTTGGAATTTGTATTAACAAAATGTATATGAAGAATGACAAGTCTTTCTCGATGATAGCCGAAGTAAGTGGTGAAATCAACGAGATAATCAACAAGATGCCAGTACCCAATAGAGTGGCGGTTCTTCCAACAAAGAACCTCGTGCTCTTTCCGGGAGTTATGCTGCCTATACTTACAGGAAAATCCACCACCTCCAAGTATATCAAGAAAGCGGAGAAGAGCGGCGAAATAATCGGCGTTATATGCCAACTCAACGACGTTGACGAACCTGAGCGCGGTGATATCGCGTCGAAAGGCGTGTATGCCCGCGTCATCAAGTGTCTTGAAATGCCCGGAGGATATATGACTTGCATCGTGCAGGCTCTCAGCAAGTTAAGCGTAATCAGTTGCGAAAGGGTCCAGGACGTGCTCTGGTGCTCATGCGAAAAGGAGCCTGAAAGGACCAGCTATAAAGACGACATTGAATTCAAGCAAGCCTGCTCCGACCTCAAGAAGGTGGCCCTCAAATATATCAAGTCCGACGACGACCTTCCCGACGAGAGCACAATGGCAGTTGAGACATTGAAGGATGACGTCACCCTCGTCAACTATTTGGCCTGCAACAACCCCTTTTCCATAAAGGACAAGCTCGAGATGCTCTCCAAGAACGACCTGAAGGAGCGTCTCTTTATGCTGTTGAAGTTCTATGACCGCGAGTTGCAGCTCATAGCCATCCGCAACAACATACGCGAGAAGACCCACGACGAGCTCAACCAGCAGCAGCGCAAGTATTTCCTTCAGCAGCAAATCAAGAACCTGCAGGCTGAGATGGGCAACCAGGACTCATCCCCCGAGAAGCAGAAACTGCTGGTGAAGGCGGAACAAAAGAAATGGCCTGAGGAAATAGAGGAGCTGTTCTATGACGAGCTCGACAAACTTGACCAGATAAACCCGCAAAGTTCCGACTACAACGTGCAGCTCTCCTATCTGCAGACACTCGTTGACCTGCCCTGGGGCGAATACACCCCGAAGGACATCAATATCCAGAGAGCCGAGAAGATACTCAACCGCGACCACTATGCCATGGAGAAAGCCAAGGAGCGCATATTGGAATATATCGCCGTACTGAGCCTGAAGGAGAACCCGCAGGCTCCAATCCTGTGTCTGTACGGTCCTCCGGGCGTTGGAAAGACTTCGCTTGGAAAGAGCATAGCCGACGCGCTGAAACGAAAGTATGTGAGGGTGTCGCTCGGCGGTCTGCATGACGAGGCTGAGATACGCGGACATCGTCGCACTTACATAGGTGCCATGCCCGGACGCATCATCAAGGGTATGCAGAAAGCAGGCTCGTCAAATCCCGTCTTCATCCTCGACGAGATTGACAAGGTGACGCAGAACACCCACAACGGCGACCCGTCGTCTGCCCTGCTCGAAGTGCTCGACCCTGAGCAGAACAAGGCGTTCCACGACAACTACCTCGACTGCGACTACGACCTTTCGAGGGTGATGTTCATAGCCACGGCAAATGAACTCAACACCATACCCAAGCCCCTGCTCGACCGTATGGAGGTGATAGAGCTGAGCGGATATATCACCGAGGAGAAGATAGAGATAGCCAAGCGGCATTTCGTTCCCAAGGAGAAGGAGAACGTGGGACTTGCCGGTACAGGTGTTACATTCACCAAGCAGGCTCTTGAATACATTATTGAGAAATACACGCGCGAAAGCGGAGTGAGACAGTTGGAGAAGCAGATAAACAAGGCTCTGCGCAAACTGGCATTCTCACTTGCCAAGAACAATGAGCTGCCCGTGGAAAGGATCAAGCCCGCCGACGTGGAGTCTCTGCTCGGCAAGGCACCCTTCAACCGCGACATCTACCAGGGCAACAACTATGCAGGAGTGGTCACAGGACTCGCATGGACCAGTGTGGGAGGAGAGATTCTCTTCATCGAGACAAGCCTGAGCAAGGGCAAGGGCTCCAAGCTCACACTCACCGGCAACCTCGGCGACGTGATGAAGGAGAGTGCAGTGCTCGCCCTCGAATATGTAAAGTCACACTACAAGTCCCTTGGCATCGACTACCGCATCTTCGACCACTGGAACATCCATATCCACGTGCCTGAGGGAGCCACTCCGAAGGACGGTCCCTCGGCAGGCATCACCATAGCCACATCCCTCGCCTCTGCCCTCACCCAGCGCAAGGTGCGCAAGAACACGGCAATGACCGGCGAGATAACCCTCCGCGGCAAGGTGCTGCCCGTAGGCGGCATCAAGGAAAAGATTCTCGCAGCCAAGCGTGCGGGCATCACCGACATAATGATGTGTCAGGACAACAGGAAGGATGTGGAGGACATACCAGAGGTATATCGCAAGGGACTGACCTTCCACTATGTGGAGAACGTGCAGGACGTATGGAACTTTGCACTCCTCGACGAGAAGGTTGACAATGCTCTCACATTTGAAATAGAAGAAGAGGAAGAGAAAAAATGACATTTGAATTACAACATACAGACTGTGCATCCGATGCCCGCGCAGGAGTGATAACCACCGACCACGGTAAGATTCTCACTCCCATCTTCATGCCCGTAGGCACCTGCGGCAGCGTGAAGGGAGTACACTTCTCTGAACTCCGCCAGCAGGTGAAGGCGCAGATAATACTTGGCAATACATACCATCTTTACCTGCGCCCGGGACTTGACATACTGCACAAGGCAGGCGGTCTGCATGCTTTTGGCGGTTGGGACCGCCCCATACTCACCGACTCAGGCGGTTTCCAGGTGTTCTCACTTACGGGCATACGCAAGCTGAGGGAGGAAGGTTGCGAGTTCCGTTCGCATATCGACGGCTCGAAACACATCTTCACCCCCGAGAACGTGATGGACACGGAGCGCATCATAGGTGCCGACATCATGATGGCTCTCGACGAATGTCCCCCGGGAGACAGTGACTATGAATATGCCAAGAAGAGTCTCGGACTCACGCAGAGATGGCTCGACCGCTGCTTCAAGCGATTCAACGAGACAGAGCCGCTGTATGGCTACCACCAGTCGCTATTCCCCATCGTACAGGGATGCCAGTACAAGGACCTGCGCCGCGAGGCAGCCAAGCATGTGGCTGACAAGGGGGCGGAAGGCAATGCCATAGGCGGGCTTGCCGTGGGTGAGCCTACTGAGATTATGTATGAGATGATTGAGGTGGTAAACGAGATCCTGCCCAAGGACAAGCCGCGTTATCTTATGGGTGTTGGCACTCCCCAGAACCTGTTGGAGGCAATAGAGCGGGGTGTGGATATGTTCGACTGCGTGATGCCCACCCGCAACGGCCGCAATGCCATGCTCTTCACCTACGAGGGCACCATGAACATGAAGAACAAGAAGTGGGAATATGACTTCTCTCCCATCGACCCGACAGGATGCGAGACCGACCGCGTATATACCAAGGCATATCTCCATCACCTGTTCAAGGCCCAGGAACTGCTTGCGCTTCAGATTGCGAGCATCCACAACCTTGCCTTCTACCTGCGCCTCGTCACCGACGCGCGCGAGCATATTTTAAAAGGTGATTTCGTGGAATGGAAACGCAGCGTCATCGACAACTTAGGACGTAGAATATGAAAGAGAAATTAAGAGGACTGAAAATCTCAGGCAAGTTGAAATTTCTGCATAAGCTGAAATTCATCAAGCGTATGGACCGGTATATCATTGCAAAGTTTATCGGCACATACTTCTATTCCATTGCGCTCATCATATCCATATCCATAGTATTCGACATCAACGAGAACCTGGCGAAGTTCACATCCTACCATGCACCGCTGCGTGCCATCGTGTTCGACTACTATGCCAACTTCGTGCCTTATTTCGCCAACCTCTTCAGTCCGCTTTTCGTATTTATCGCCGTCATTTTCTTCACGTCAAAACTGGCTGGCAACTCGGAAATAATAGCCATGCTCGCAAGCGGAATGAGCTTCAAGCGCCTGTTGCGTCCATATATGATTTCGGCAGCACTGATCTCCGCCCTCAACTTCTACCTTGGCTCTTATGTCATACCCAAGGGCACTGTTGTGCGCCACGACTTCGAGTCGCTCTACAAGAACAACAAGAAGGTGACTTCAGCGCAGAACGTCCAGCTCCAGGTGGGCAAGGGAGTCATAGCCTACATATCCCAATATGACGACAGGACAAAGACCGGCTACGGTTTCTCTCTCGACAAGTTCGAGAACAAGAAACTGGTGCTGCACACCACGGCAAACGTGGTGAAATACGACACCATCAGCGACTCGCGCTATCACTGGAAGATGGTGAACTACAAAACCCGCGACCTGAGGGGCATGCGCGAGAAAATAACGTCGGGAATGGAGAAGGACACAGTTATAATGATGGAGCCGATGGACCTTGTGTTCAGCAAGGGACAGCAGGAGACGTTCACCAGTCCGGAACTGCTTCGCTACATATCCAAACAGCAGGAACGCGGTTCGAGCAACGTGGTGCAATATGAGGTGGAGTATCACAAGCGCATAGCCAGCTGCTTTGCCTCGTTTATCCTGACCATCATCGGCGTGAGCCTCAGTTCACGCAAGCGCAAGGGCGGTATGGGAGTGTATCTCGGAATAGGATTGGCTCTCAGTTTCTCTTATATATTGCTCCAGACCGTTTGTGCCACCTTTGCCATCAATGCAAACACCCCGCCTATGCTTGCAGCATGGATACCAAATATCCTATACGTAGGCATAGCTTACCTATGCTATAGGAAGGCGCCGAACTGATTAAATGAAGAGTGAAGAATGAGATTTGAAGAAACATATTTGAATGATAATATCCTTGATGCACTGTATGACATGCGCTTCGAGGAATGTACACCAATTCAGGAGAAATGTATTCCTGAAATACTTAACTATCACGATGTGATGGGTGTGGCACAGACAGGCACGGGCAAGACCGCGGCTTATCTGCTGCCCATACTCAGTATGCTCGACGAGGACGACTATCCCGACGATGCCATCAACTGCATCATCATGTCACCCACACGCGAGTTGGCACAACAGATTGACCAAGCCATGCAGGGCTTCGGCTATTATCTCGACGGCATAAGCAGTGTGGCAGTGTATGGAGGCAACGACGGAACACGCTACGACCAGGAGATGCGCAGCCTGCGCATGGGTGCCGATGTGGTCATTGCCACACCGGGACGCCTGCTCAGCCACATTAAGATGGGCAATGTGGATCTTAGCCGTGTCAGCTTCTTCGTGCTCGACGAGGCTGACCGCATGCTCGACATGGGTTTCTATGATGACATCATGACCATAGTCAAGGGATTGCCGGCAAACCGCCAGACCATCATGTTCTCAGCCACCATGCCCGACAAGATACAGGCATTGGCACGCAACATCCTTTATAATCCTGTTGAAGTGAAGATTGCCGTGAGCAAACCTGCTGAGAAAATCCAACAGTCAGCTTACGTGTGCTATGATGCCCAGAAGATGCCCATCCTTCGCCATATCTTCTCTACAAAGGAGCACAAGCGCATAATCATTTTCTCAGGCAAGAAGGAGAGAGTGAAGGAGATTGACCGTGAACTACATAAGTTAAAGGTCAACAGCTGCTCCATGCACAGCGACCTCACCCAGCAGGAGCGCGACGAGGTGATGTATCTTTTCAAGAGCGGAAAGAAGGATGTGCTTGTTGCCACCGACATTGTGTCACGAGGAATAGACATCGACGACATACGTATTGTCATCAACTACGACGTACCTCATGATGCCGAGGACTATGTTCACCGCATTGGCCGAACGGCAAGGGCTGAAAGAGACGGCGAAGCCATCACACTGATTAATCCGGATGACATCCGCCGATTCTCACAAATTGAGCATTTCCTTGAAAAGGAAGTGACAAAGATTCCATTGCCTGAAGAGTTGGGCGAAGCACCCGAATACGTGGTGTCCAAACCACAACGCAAGGGACCTCACAAAGGAAAAGGAAAGAGAGGCTCACAAAAGAAGGGTGCACATAAGAAAAGTTCCCCAACGAAAGACTCCCAAAAGAAAAGCTCCAAAAAGAAAAAGCCCACTAACAAAAAAGAGGAGAAGAGCGATAAATGATTAGCCAAGGGGGATGATGTTTTAGAAACGACTAAAACATCAATTCCCCGATGTTAATCTGTACACCTATATTAAAATCCCATATTCCATTGAAAGCAGTTCCTGTTGCCCCCGACCACGATACCCCCGAGAAGAACTCGGATGTGATGCCTTGGTATGCCGTATCAAAATACAGGCTCCACAGTCTGCTAAACCTGTATGTTGCTCCAATACCTGCACCAACAACGGGCGACAGAGAGTCAATGGACCTGTTCTTGCCCAATCCCATGCGACCGAACATATACATATTCCATCGTTCGTTTCTCTGATAATCCATAAAGAGATGCTTTGCACTTACCAAAGCGTCAAAATATGTCATTATACATCCTCCTCCGTCATAGTTGCTTGTATGTTTTTCCTCGTCGTAAGGTAACCATTCCAGCTTTTTGTTCTCAATCAGGAAGTTCTCGAGATTCAGCTTTCCCCTGAAACCGACAACAGGTGAGAACCACTTTCCAAGAGCCACATCCATACCCATTGTCACACCTTCGGGAAACACATTGCCGAAGTCCTTCTCGCATGGGTTATAAAGAGTCATGTCAGCCCCCACCTGAATAAACCAGTTTCTCCAGAAGCTTTTGTCCTTAATCGAGTTTACAGGTGTTTCACAGCCGAAATCATGCCTTTTCTTTTCACCAAGTCTGTATGTCACTCCCAAATCAAAGGTGAAGTACATATTACTGCCGCTACCGACTCCCGTGGCAGTGCTTGGGTCCATGGAGAATCCACTTGAAACACCATTGTATGCCACGTCAGCATACAATCCCCACTTGTCCGACAACCTGAACTGGTTGGCGAGTCCCAAACCTATCAACGGAGACCCTTTGTCGCAACCGAAATTATACACACCACCTGCACGTACAAACAATTGGGCGTTCCATATTCTGTCAGTCCGATACTCGCCTACAATATTATGAATATCAAACAATACATCCCCAGTGACCGACAAGAATCCTCCCTTGTCGTGGTTTACTCCAGGCTGGTTGAACGGTGCCAGCCATTCAGCCTTGGAATCCACAATACCATTGTCCCAATTCACTTTTCCGCGCAGAGCCACCTCACGTGTGAACCACTTGCCAATAGCGACATCCACACCAAAAGACCTACCCTTGCTCAATGAGTTCTTAAAAGCATATCCGTGCGGTTTCTGTAGTGTCATATCTATACCGGCCTGTACAAACCAGTTGTCCCAAAAGGACTTGCTCGTTACCGTATCACCTGTCTCCTGTCCATTTGCCGAAACTGTCATGGAAGCCAGGAACAACAATGCGTAAAATTTGCGTTTAAACATAAAATATTATATTCATTCGATTAATAGGCCTGTTTGTCCCGCCCGGGCATAACCTGCCATATAGTCCTAAAGAAAATCTCGATGTCCAATAGCATACTCCAGTTCTCGATATACCAGATGTCATGCTCCACACGGTTTGCCATCTCTTCTACAGTCTTAGTCTCGCCCCGGCATCCGTTTATCTGCGCCCACCCGGTTATACCTGGCTTTGCAAGATGGCGTACCATATAGTCGCCTATAAGCGTACTGTACAATTCCGTATGATATTCCATGTGCGGTCTTGGTCCAATGATGCTCATGTCACCGATGAACACATTGATAAACTGCGGCAGCTCGTCAATACTTGTCTTACGCAGGAAGTCACCGAAAGGAGTCTTCCTCGGGTCGTCCTTGGTAGCCTGAAGTTTGTCAGCGTCAGCATTCACCTTCATCGAGCGGAACTTGAAGATATAGAACCTGTTGCCGTTATATCCGGTCCTTGCCTGTCTGAAGTACAACGGACCGACGTTACCCGTAATCTTGTTTCCTATCCACACGAAAATCACCACGAACGGATATACTGTGCAGAGGAACAATCCACTGACAAAGATGTCGAACAGCCTTTTCTCTAGTTTTGACAACGGGGAGTTCATAGGTTCTTCCCTGAGTTTAATGAACTTAACATCACCGATGTTCCTGACCACCAACTGGCGCTTAGGATATCCCTCGAATGTTGGTACGAAATAAAACTCTATAAACCTTTCATTACATATTTGGATTATCCTGTCCACTATCTCCTCACATTGTGCAGGAGGCAGCGAACAATAGATTTCATCCGGTTGGTTGTGATTTATCCAGTCAAAGAAATCATCCACCTCACCCAATAGTTTAGAACCATCCGGTACCTTAACGTTCTTCTTGGAGCTGAAAAACCCCTCAACTTTATATCCCTTGAAAGCCTGACCTAACATTAGCTCATTATACAAGTCAAAAGTCACGTCGTCAGCACCCACGATCACCACATTCCGAACATTGTGACCGAGGTGTCTTAATTGTCTCACAATTTTGTTTGCGCAATAGTGCATTATAGCTATCATGGGAAGAGCTATACCCAGTTGGCACAAAATCATCATCCTTGGTGATGCCTTGAGTACTAAAACCAGTAGAACTGTGAACAGACTGTAAGTCAGTAAAGTCTGGTTTAGTGCTCTCCGTATCACCACTCTTATCTTGATACGCCTCTCATGCAATTTCAGTTTAATCATGCCAATAGCCACGGTAAATGAAATTGCAAGCAGACTATAAACCGACGAAGACATATAATCACCATTTAGCAGCCCATTAAAATAGACTGCGGGCATCGTTTTCACTAAAAACAGCAACACCAAGACGTGTATGCTGAGATCTGCGATAAACACGGGAATTTTGAAGTATAGCACTTCCCTTGATTTTTGGTTTGTCATACGTTTAATCTTTTATTTATCAATTTTCACGGACACGCGTCTAAAATACTTTAAGTACCTATGATTCAGTCCGATGAGCATATCACAACAATAATTCGGGGCAAAATTACAAAGATTTTATGATATAACCAAATAAAATTATGTAATTCTTCAAATAATTATGTATTTTTATCTATTTTCCACGATTAGTTAAATCTACGAAGGTGCGATATAACATAACACAAGGTGTTAAACCTGTTTATGATATCATACGTTTCTTGCCCCTCCCTCCCGCCGTCGGCGGGAGGGAGGGGGGGAGGAAAATGTTCTAAACGATATGGCTTACGCCCTATCCTATGATATGTCGCCTTATCAGGGCTATTGTTACTTATATTCAGCCCAACTCTTGATACCGATATCATCAAGTTTGACGTTGCAGAAGGCATGGATGAATGCCGATGCAAGACGACTGTTGGTTATGAGAGGCACGTTGAGGTCGATGGCAGCACGACGAATCTTGTAACCATTGGTAAGCTCACCGGCAGTGAGGTTCTTCGGTATGTTCACCACCATGTCAATCTCATGGTTGTGAAGCATGTCAAGAGCCTGTGGCTGTCCATCCTCCGAAGGCCAATAGACAAGTTCATTGGCAATACCGTTTTCAGTGAGATAGCGTGACGTGCCGCCAGTGGCATACAGTTTATATCCATTGTCAACAAGCGTCTTGGCTGCATCAAGCATACCGGCTTTCTGCTTTGCGCTACCTGTTGACAGAAGGATAGTCTTCTCTGGAATGCGGTGACCTACCGAAAGCATTGCCTTGAGAAGCGCGGTGCTTGTATTGTCACCAAGACATCCCACCTCACCCGTTGATGCCATATCCACACCAAGCACAGGGTCGGCCTTCTGCAGGCGGTTGAATGAGAACTGGCTTGCCTTAATGCCGACATAGTCGAGGTCGAATAGGTTCTTGTGAGGCTTCTCGACAGGCAATCCGAGCATCACCTTGGTTGCAAGTTCAATGAGGTTAATCTTCAATACCTTGCTGACAAAGGGGAATGAACGTGATGCGCGGAGATTACACTCAATAACCTTGATGTCGTTTTCGCGGGCAAGGAACTGTATGTTAAACGGTCCGCTGATATGCAGTTCCTCTGCTATCTTCTTGCTCACGCGCTTGATTCTGCGCACGGTCTCGCAATAGAGTTTCTGCGGCGGGAACTGGATGGTGGCGTCACCGGAGTGTACACCGGCAAACTCGATATGTTCTGATATGGCGTAAGCGATAATCTCGCCGTTGCGTGCCACTGCGTCCATCTCCACCTCCTTGGCATGCTCGATGAACTGGCTTACCACCACGGGGTGATCCTCACTCACGTTGGCAGCCAGTTTAAGGAACTTCTCAAGCTCCTCCTGATTTGAGCATACGTTCATGGCAGCACCTGAGAGCACGTATGACGGACGGACGAGAACGGGGAATCCCACCTCGTCAATAAACTTGTTGATGTCGTCCATGGATGTCAAGGCACTCCATGCCGGCTGGTCGATACCGTTGCGTGAGAGCATTGACGAGAACTTTGCACGGTCCTCGGCATTGTCGATATCCTTGGCTGAAGTGCCGAGGATAGGCACATGCTGCTCGTCAAGGCGCATGGCGAGGTTGTTGGGAATCTGACCGCCGGTGCTGACGATGACACCCGACGGATTCTCCAGTTCGATGATATCCATGACGCGCTCGAATGTAAGCTCGTCGAAATACAGGCGGTCGCACATGTCATAGTCTGTGGATACTGTCTCGGGGTTATAGTTAATCATAACCGAACGGTAGCCCTCTTTGCGGATAGTGTTAAGAGCCTGAACGCCACACCAGTCGAACTCCACAGACGAACCGATGCGGTATGCACCCGAACCAAGCACAATGATAGACTTCTTGTCGTTCTCGAAGTTTATGTCGCTCGCCACACCTGCGTATGTCACGTAGAGGTAGTTGGTCTGTGCCGGATATTCGGCTGCAAGGGTGTCAATCTGCTTTACCACCGGCAGAATACCGTAATTCTTGCGCAGTGTTCGTATCACAAGACCCGCCTTGCTCATACTGTGCAGTTCGGTCTCCAGACCAACGGCACGTGCAATCTGGAAATCGGTGAATCCGTAGATCTTTGCCTCGCGCAGCAAGTCCTTTCTTAGGTTGTTGACATTACCTACGGCCTTCAGCCTCTCGTCGATGTCAATGATATGCTGTAGCTTCTCAAGGAACCACTTGTCAATCTTGGTGAGTTCGTGTATCTGGTCGATGGTGTAACCGGCGTGCATCGCCTTCGAAATAATGAACACGCGCTTGTCGGTAGGCTCGCGAAGAGCTGCGTCGATGTCCGGTATCTGCAGTTCCTTGTTCTCCACAAAACCGTGCATACCTTGCCCTATCATGCGGAGTCCCTTCTGAATAGCCTCCTCGAAGTTACGTCCTATTGCCATAACCTCACCCACTGACTTCATCGACGAGCCAAGTTCCTTGTCAACACCACGGAACTTGGAAAGGTCCCATCTTGGAATCTTGCAGACCACATAGTCGAGAGCAGGCTCAAAGAATGCCGATGTTGTCTTGGTGACAGAGTTCTTCAACTCGAAGAGTCCATATCCCATACCGAGTTTTGCAGCCACGAAGGCAAGCGGATAACCCGTTGCCTTTGAGGCCAATGCGGACGAACGGCTCAAGCGTGCGTTTACCTCGATAACACGGTAGTCCTCGCTCTGTGGGTCGAAGGCATACTGCACGTTGCACTCTCCCACTATACCGATATGTCTCACAATCTTGATTGACAATGCGCGGAGCTTGTGATACTCGCTGTTGGTGAGAGTCTGCGATGGAGCGATTACGATACTCTCTCCTGTATGTATTCCGAGCGGGTCGAAGTTCTCCATGTTGCAGACAGTGATGCAGTTGTCATATTTGTCGCGCACCACCTCATACTCAATCTCCTTCCAACCTTTAAGACTCTTTTCCACGAGTACCTGGGGCGAGAAAGAGAAAGCTTTTTCTGCGAGTTTATTCAGTTCCTCCTCATTGTCACAGAATCCCGAACCAAGTCCGCCGAGAGCGTATGCGGCGCGCAGGATTACAGGATATCCCAGCTCAGCGGCGGCACGTCTGGCCTCCTCAATGGTTTCGCAAGCCTCGCTCTTGATGGTCTTCACGTCAATCTCGTTGAGTTTGGAGACAAAGAGTTCGCGGTCTTCAGTGTCCATGATAGCCTGCACGGGAGTACCGAGCACTTGCACACCGTATTTCTCAAGTATGCCCGAGCGGTAAAGCTCGACACCGCAGTTGAGAGCGGTTTGTCCACCGAAAGCGAGGAGTATTCCGTCGGGACGTTCCTTCTGGATGACACGCTCCACGAAGTATGGCTGCACGGGGAGGAAGTATATCTGGTCAGCCACTCCCTCGGATGTTTGCACGGTGGCGATGTTGGGATTGATAAGCACGGTCTCGATACCTTCCTCGCGCAGTGCCTTCAATGCCTGTGAGCCTGAGTAGTCAAACTCGCCGGCTTCACCTATTTTTAATGCTCCCGAACCAAGGAGCAGCACTTTTTTTATGTTGTCTTCTTTCATTTTTTTTCCTTTTTTTTGATGTAGGGGGTGTAGGGGGTGTAGGGATTGTAGGGGGTGTAAGGGGGGGGGGGATCATTGAAGGGTTTTGATGAAACGGTCGAACATGAACTCTGTGTCTATTGGACCGGAGCATGCCTCGGGATGGAACTGGCTTGTGAACCATGGGTTCTCCTTGTGGGCAACACCCTCGTTTGAGCCGTCGTTCATGTTGACGAACAGTTCGCGCCAATCGCTGCCAAGAGTTTTGGCATCCACGGCATAGCCATGGTTCTGACTCGTCACATAACAACGGTTTGTACCTACCTCACGCACTGGCTGGTTGTGGGAGCGATGACCGTATTTCAGCTTGTATATAGTGGCCCCGCCTGCCTTTGCCAACAACTGGTTACCCATACAAATTCCACATATAGGCTTTCGGCTCAATGACATCTGCTTGCGGATGACATTCACTGCATCCTCACACATGTCGGGGTCGCCAGGACCGTTGCCGAGGAAGAGTCCGTCGAAATCCATCGACGTGTAGTCGTAGTTCCATGGCACACGGATCACCTCCACTCCACGGTTGACGAGACAGCGTATGATGTTGTTCTTCACGCCACAGTCCACGAGCACAACCTTCTTTCCTGCACCCTCATTATAACGGATAATGTCCTTGCAGCTGACACGGTCAACCCAGTTGACACCCTCGTATTCAGCAGTCGGTATATTGTCAGGCTCATCGTCAAAGATTATCTTGCCCATCATCACTCCATGCTCGCGCAGCACCTTGGTGAGCTGTCGTGTGTCAATGCCCGTGATACCTGGCACATGCTCACGTTTGAGCCAGTCGGCAAGGCTCTCCACGGCGTTCCAGTGTGAATACTTCTCGCTGTAGTCGGCAACGATAATTGCCGAAGCGTAGATTTTGTCACTTTCCATAAATGTAGCCAACCCGTTGTTCTCCACCGTAAATGGCGGAACGCCATAGTTGCCAACCAATGGATAGGTAAGAGTCATCAGCTGCCCTGCGTATGAGGGGTCGGTAAGACTCTCAGGATAGCCCATCATTGCCGTGTTGAACACCACCTCACCTGCAACAGGCTGGTCGTAGCCAAACGACTGTCCATGGAATTTTGTCCCGTCTTCAAGGACTAACGTTACATTCTTCATTCGTATATATTTAGAACTTTGTTGAATACTGATAAATTTTCTCGTAGTAGTTGATGAATGCCTGGTTGACAAGTTTCATTCCGCCTGGTGTCGGGAAGTTTCCGGTGAAATACCAGTCGCCGTTGTGGTTGGGGATTGCCTTGTGCAGTCCCTCAATGCTCTGAAAGACGAGTTCGATGGGCGTGGTCACCCCTGTCGGCCGGAGCATTTCCACCATTTTGCGGTTCAGTTCATCCACTGTGAACGGTTTGTATAGCTCCTTCACGCGGCATGTCATCTCCTGTTTGGGTTTTAGTGTTTCCTCGCGGCATTTGCGATACACCTCATCAATGAGTTGGTGCATTCCCCTGTCCTTGAGCAACTCTATGCAGGCGCGGAAAGCGATGAACTCCTCAAGTCTCGCCATGTCGATGCCATAGTAATCAGGATAGCGTATTTGTGGCGACGAGCTGACAATGACAATCTTGCGCGGATGCAGACGGTCGAGAATCTTGATGATGCTCTCCTTGAGAGTCGTACCCCTGACAATACTGTCGTCGATGATTACGAGATTATCCACTCCGCGCTCCAGCACGTCGTATGTTATGTCATAAACGTGAGACGCGAGGTCGTTTCTTGAGTTGCCCTCAGTGATGAATGTTCGCAGCTTGATGTCTTTCCACGCAGCCTTCTCCGAGCGCACGTAACTGTGCATGATGGCCGTAAGCTCCTCGTGTGATGGCATACGTCCCAAGCTTTCTATCTTTTTTATCTTGAGTTCATTAGTGTATTCCTTGAATCCCCGGAGCATGCCGTAGTAAGCCACTTCGGCAGTGTTTGGGATGAAAGAGAAGACGGTGTGCTCCACGTCACCGTCAACAGCCTTAAGTATAGGCTCAAGCAGTTGTTCGCCCAGTCGCTTGCGTTCCTGATAGATGTCACGGTCGGAACCGCGGCTGAAATAAATTCTCTCGAACGAGCAGGCAGAGTCACCTCGACGTTCGAGGATTTTCTCTACAGTAGCCGTACCGTCGCGCCTGACAATCATTGCGTGTCCCGGTTGCAGTTCCTTGATATCGTCACATTCCAGGTCGAATGTCGTCTGTAGCACCGGACGCTCGCTTGCCAGCACGGCAATCTCATCATTAATATAATAGAACGCCGGTCTGATTCCCCAGGGGTCACGCATTGAAAACATCTCGCCGCTGCCCGTGATTCCGCACATCACATAACCACCGTCGAAGTCGGGCATGGTGGTTTTCAGCACATTGCTCATCCTCACGTGTGTGTCGATATAATCAGTGATGTCGGTGCCATGCAGTCCCTGGTCCTTGGCATCGTTGAAGTTGCGTTCCACTTCGCGGTCCAGGCGGTGTCCCATCCACTCCAGCATAATGTAACTATCGCTGTAAATACGCGGACACTGTCCCATAGCCGTTATCTTGTCGAATATCTCATCCACATTGGTCATGTTGAAGTTTCCGCAGAGGCAGAGGTTCTTTGCCCTCCAGTTATTGCGCCTCAGAAAGGGGTGCACATACTTCAGTCCGCTCTTGCCCGTTGTTGAATACCTTAGATGTCCCATATACAGCTCTCCAGCGAAGTCAACGTTTTCCTTTGCAAAGGCGGCATCGTTGAGTTTGTCGGGAGTGATGGATGCAAATCCCTTTTGCACGGTCTTGAATATTTCGGTGATGGCATTAGAGCCTTCCGCCTTCTCACGAAACATGTATTCATGACCGGGAGCTGTGTCGAGTTTCACGCAGGCAATACCAGCTCCCTCCTGTCCTCTGTTGTGTTGTTTTTCCATCATGAGGTACAGCTTGTTGACGCCATACATCCATGTGCCATACTTCTTTTGATAATAATCGAGCGGTTTCAGTAGTCTGATCATCGCCACTCCACATTCGTGTTTTAGTTGTTCCATTTCTTTTTTTTAATTATTCTACTGTGACGGACTTGGCGAGGTTTCTTGGCTGGTCCACGTTCTTTCCCTTGCAGACTGCTATGTGGTATGCTAGCATTTGCAGGGGGATTGTGGAGAGCAGCGGTTCGAGACATTCTATGGTCTGTGGCATCTCAATGACCTCGTCGGCTATGCGGCTTATCGTGTCGTCTCCCTTGGTTACAATGGCTATCACCTTGCCTTGTCGTGCCTTGACTTCCTGTATATTTGACAGCACCTTCTCATACATTGCGTTGTGTGTTGCTATCACCACCACGGGCATGTCTGAATCTATCAGGGCTATAGGTCCGTGTTTCATCTCGGCGGCAGGATACCCCTCGGCATGTATATAACTGATTTCCTTCAGTTTGAGTGCACCTTCGAGAGCCACCGGATAGCTATATCCACGACCGAGGAAGAGGAAGTCGCGGGCGTATGTAAACGATCGGCTAAGGTCGGCTATGCGGTTGTTGAGCTTCAGCACTTCCTTCATCTTCGTCGGAATCTCGTGAAGTTCCTTGACGATATTCTTGTATTCTTCCTTGCTTATCGTTCCCCTTTCGTTTGCCAGTGCGAGTGCGAGCATCGAGAGCACCGTGACCTGACCCGTGAATGCCTTTGTGGATGCCACTCCGATTTCCGGTCCCACATGTATGTAGCTTCCTGTATGAGTGGCTCGCGGAATGCTCGAACCGATGGCATTGCATATTCCATATATAAACGCCCCGTGACTCTTTGCCAGGTTAACTGCGGCGAGCGTGTCGGCAGTTTCCCCCGACTGGGATATTGCGATTACCACGTCATCCTTGGTTATTACGGGATTCCTGTATCTGAACTCCGAAGCATATTCCACTTCTACCGGAATTCTGCAAAGCGACTCAATAATCTGCTTTCCTATGAGTCCAGCGTGCCACGACGTGCCGCAAGCCACAATCACAAAGCGCTTTGCATTAAGCAACTGCTTCTTGTAGTCGATGACAGCACTGAGCACCACATTGTCAACATCCACATTGACACGCCCACGCATACAGTTGGTTATGCAGTCAGGCTGCTCGAATATTTCCTTGAGCATGAAATGGGGATATCCCCCCTTCTCTATCTGTCCGAGATTGATGTCAACGGTCTGTATTTCGGGATTGATCTTTCGGTTGAATATGTTCACCACCTCCAGTTGTCTGTCCCTGTTGATGACGGCGATATTACCGTCTTCGAGATACACCACCTTGTCGGTGTATTCAATGATGGGACTGGCATCCGAGCCGATGAAGAACTCCCCGTCTCCTATACCTACAACAAGCGGTGACTGCTTGCGTGCGGCGATAATCTGGTTGGGGGCGTTGCGGTCGAGAATGGCAATGGCGTAGGCTCCGATTACCTCATGCAGGGCCAGCTGCACGGCAGTGAGCAGGTCTGTGTTCTTCTGTTCGCGTATATACTCGATGAGCTGCACCAGGACTTCGGTGTCAGTGTCGCTTACAAACTTCACCCCCTTGACCGAAAGTTTTCCCTTGAGTTCGGCGTAGTTTTCAATGATTCCGTTGTGTATGATGGCAAGGTTCCTCGACATTGAGTAGTGAGGATGTGCATTGAGCGACGAAGGCTCTCCGTGTGTGGCCCATCTAGTGTGGGCTATACCCACCGTGCCGCTCACGTTCTTGTCATTGCAAAAATCCACCAGGTTGTCCACCTTTCCTTTGGTCTTATAAACGTTGAGATTACCGTCGGCGTTGACCAACGCAACGCCAGCACTGTCATATCCTCTGTACTCGAGCCTCCTAAGACCTTTGATAAGTATAGGAAAGGCATCCTTGTTTCCAATGTAACCTACAATTCCACACATATAAAATAGTATCTAAATGTTGTAATCGCGTGCAAAATTACGTCATTTTTTCGATTTATACAAGAAAATTGGAATAAAATAATCAAAAAGTTTTGTTTTTCGCTAAAAAATAATTACTTTTGCATTAAAAATTATGATTTATCACCAAAAACAGTACCGAAAGTGGAAAAATATAGTTATCTGCTAAAAGCCGCGGCAATAGCGTCATGCGTGTTGCTTGCATCGTGCGGTGACAACTCCGGTGAAACCACCAGGAGCGAGGACCAGCACGCCAATCTTATCATGCTCTCCGACTCCATAGGCTATGCCAACCCCCATTTCCTTGAAAAGTGCGACAGTCTGATGGCACAGTCCAGGGACAGTATGGACTATTATGAGATATACGCCACGAAAGGCATGAGATATACCGTGGCTGACCCTGCCGACTCGATGCTCCACTATGCCGACCGCATTCTGAGATGGGCAAACACCAATGAGAAGAAAAGCCCACGGCTTAGCGGCATCGAAAGTCGTGGATATGCCCTGAAGGCCTCCTACTACCATATCATGAGACAGAACCCCGACTCGGCAATTCAGCTTTTCTCCAAGGCTTACATAAAAGCCATGGACAGCGACATTAACTACAACGCCCCCAACCTGGCTGCCAACCTTGGCGACGCATACGTGTTCAAAGACGACCTTCCCAACGCCGCCCATTGGTACAGGCGTGCCCTATATGTTGCAGACTCCCTGAACCTGCCCGAAAGGTCGATTGCCAGCATATACATGGGACTCGGCAGAATCTACACCCAACTGCAGGACTACCCCACTGCCCGGAAATACTATGAGTATGCCGACGCCCGCTTCAACATGATGAAGTATAACATGCAGGTGTATTTCCTCAACAACTACGGCAACCTCTTCTATTACTCCCGCAACTATGATGCCGCCAAGAACATGTTCCTGAGGATGAAAAGTCACATCGGGACGAGTGGACAGGAGAACATCAACGACATCAACCTGTGCAAGATCAACCTCGCCGACGTATATCTGAACCTCGGCAATGCCGACAGTGCCTCAATCCTTGTTGACGAGGTTGAGCCATATTACCGTAAGTTGAATATCGAGTCCTGTATATATTATATAGGTACGATTAAAATAGGTATAGCCATCCATAAGAGACAGTTGGACAAGGTAAGGGAAATCATCGCTGGCGAGCATTTCACCTATCCCGTCGAGCAAAGCCTAAAAGGCATCAGGGCAAGATACATGAAACGATACTACAGTCTCACCGGCGACTACAAGACAGCACTGAAACTCACCGAACAGACGCAGGCCGAAGAGGACTCGATGGCCCACAACAAGATGAACATGCGCTCGGCAGAGATCATGATGAGGTTCACCGCCGACACCCTCAAGCTTCACCACGAGATGGCAATCAGCAAGAAGAACGAGGAAGTGACGGCAGCCCGTGTCACCATTGTGATCATCATACTCCTGATGGTCACCATCGTGTTAGCATCGGCATACAAGTTAATGTATATCAAGAAAAAAAGGCTGCAACTTCAGCTCAAGGTAATCAGCCTGCGCCAGGAAAACATCAGGCAGAGAGTGTCGCCGCATTTCATCTTCAACGTGCTCAACCACCAGATTGGCCATGACGCTGCCGGTGACGACAACACCCTTATAGAACTGTCCGACCTGATTCGCTGCAACCTTGAACTGCTCGGCGAGTCGTCCATATCATTGAAGAAGGAGTTGGATTTCGTTGACAGATACCTTGCCATAGAGCAAAAACTTATGGGCGAGCAGGTGAACTACACCAAGGACATAAATTGTGACACTGAAGAGGTGAAACTGCCTCCGATGCTTATACAGATACTTGTGGAAAACGCCATAAAGCACGGTCTGCGCCCCATTGACAAGGAGAAACAGCTCACCATAAGGGCAGAACAGGACGGCGACAGCTACAAGATAAGCGTGGAGGACAACGGCAAAGGCTTCGACTGCACCAAGCAGTCAGTCAATTCGACAGCCACGGGCCTGAATGTTGTCCGCCAGACGGTTACATTCATCAACAGTGCCAACAAGCCGAAGATGCATTTCTGTATATGCAATGTCACCGCCGCCGACGGCACTGTATCAGGATGCCGTGCCACGCTGACCATCCCCAAGAACATATCATTCACCAATTATAAATAGGAAATATGAGAACCATTATCATCGACGACGACAAGTCGTCAATCAAGACACTTGAAAAGAAACTGTCATTGTACCCCCAGGTTGAACTGTGCGGCAATGCCACGACATGCAGCAGCGGCATCCACCTGTCAGCCGAAGTAAACCCGGAAATAATCTTCCTGGATGTCGAACTGCCCGACATGTCGGGACTTGAGTTCCTGTCGCAACTCGACCGCACGGTCAGGGGGTGGTGCCAGGTGGTGATGTATACGGGCCACAAGGGATATATGCTGCCGTCATTCCGTCTTAACGCTTTCGACTTCCTGCTGAAACCCGTTGACGACCGTGAACTGAAAATCGTGCTCAACCGTATATTCCATAAGAAGGAGAATGACTCGGGCGAATCCCCGTTGCATTTCACCGTGAACTCAATCCACAAGCAGAACAAGATGATCCTCTACACCAACTCCGCCGACTTCAGGCTTGTACACACACAGGACATCTGCGCCTTTCAGCATAACCACAAGGAGCGAGCTTGGGAGGCAGTCGTGGCAGGCAACAAGGACCCAATACAACTAAAGCGCAACGCCAATTGTGAGAGTATTCTCGAAATTGACTCGCGCTTTATACAGGTTAGCCAAAAATATATAATAAACATCGACTATCTGGTTGAGGTTGTACAAAACACATGCGTGTTCTATCCTCCCTTCGAGAGGGTAAACTATATCAAGATAGGACGCATGTACCGTAAGAAACTCATCGAGCGTTTCTCCGCCATTTAGGATTGCAGCGACGCTGTGCGCACGCGCGAGAGTGTCTCGGGAGTCATCTGCAACAGGCTCGCGATATACACAAGCGGTGCGCGCAGCACAAGCTGCGACTGTGTCTTCACCAGTCGTGAGTAGCGGTCCTGGGCGGATGCAAATCGAAGCATGTCAGCCTTCACTTGGCTCTGTATGAGCGACTCCTCAAGAATCTTTCGATACAGTATCTGTATGTTGACACTTCGCATTGCCACCTGCTCAAGGGCGGCCTTGGGCAGTGCAAACACGATAGTGTTCTCCAGAGCCACAATCTGCAGGCTGGTGGGCTGCTCCAAGAACAGGCTCTCGATACACATCACTATATTGTTTTCCGTGGCCATGTGCTCCGTCACTTCCTTGCCGTTCTTGTAATAGAACTGGCGGAGCAATCCTTTGACAATCCAATAGAAGTTGGTACATACTTCCCCTTCCGCAAGGACTGTTTCGCCCTTGGGGAACTTCATGGGTACGAGGATGTTCTCGAGCATGTCAAGCTCCTCGTGGGACATCGTACTGTAGCGACGTGCCAACTCTCTTGCTACGTCACGTTTTGTTATGCCAAGTGTTGCCATAGTAATTATAATTAGTCATTTTAACAATTAATCCAATTTCAGTACGGCAAGGAATGCCTTCTGCGGCACTTCCACATTGCCAATCTGCTTCATTCTCTTCTTTCCCTTTTTCTGTTTTTCAAGTAGTTTGCGCTTGCGGCTGACGTCTCCGCCGTAGCATTTTGCAGTCACGTCCTTGCGTACGCACTTGATGGTCTCCCTGGCGATTATCTTCGCGCCGATGGCTGCCTGGATGGCAATGTCAAACTGCTGGCGCGGGATAAGCTCCTTCAGCTTCTCGCACATTCGCCTTCCAAATGTCACAGCGTTGTCCTGATGGGTCAGTGTCGAGAGTGCATCTACAGGCTCTCCGTTGAGCAGTATGTCGAGCTTTGCCAATTTCGACGGGCGGAAGCAGTCAACATGGTAGTCAAACGAGGCATATCCCTTGGATATGCTCTTCAGCTTGTCGTAGAAGTCGATTACTATCTCGCCCAACGGCAGCATGAAATGAAGTTCCACGCGGTTGCCGCTTACATACTGCTGGTCAATCAGCTCTCCGCGCTTGTCGAGACACAGGGTCATTATCGGACCTATGAAGTCGGCGGCGGTGATGATGGTAGCCCTGATATACGGCTCCTCGATATGGTCGATCATCGTCTGGTCGGGCAGTCCCGAGGGGTTGTGCACTTCCTTCTCCCCACCCTGCTTGTCGTAGCACATGTATGACACGTTGGGCACTGTGGTGATGACGTCCATGTTGAACTCGCGGTCGAGTCGCTCCTGCACTATCTCCATGTGGAGCAGTCCGAGGAATCCGCATCGGAATCCGAATCCCAATGCTATCGACGACTCCGGCTGGAACGTGAGCGAGGCGTCGTTGAGTTGCAGTTTCTCAAGCGATGCTCTCAGGTTCTCGTATTCCGAGGGGTCGATGGGATAGACACCGGCGAACACCATCGGTTTCACCTCCTGGAATCCCTCGATGGCCTTGTCGCAGGGGCGTGCCACGTGTGTGATTGTGTCTCCCACCTTCACCTCCTTGGAGTCCTTTATACCGCTTATAATATATCCCACGTCACCCGTGGAAAGCTGTTTGCGCGGTATCATGTCCATCTTCAGCACGCCGATTTCGTCGGCAGTGTATTCCATCCCGGTATTGAAGAACTTCACCTTGTCTCCCTGACGAATCGTGCCGTTCTCTATCTTGAAGTATGCGATGATACCTCTGAACGAGTTAAACACTGAGTCGAAGATGAGAGCCTGCAGCGGAGCCTCGGCATTTCCCTCGGGATGGGGAATCCTGTCCACCACGGCGTTCAGTATATCTTCAACACCCTCACCGGTCTTGCCGCTGGCACGTATGATATCCTCAGGGTCGCAACCTATAAGGTCAACAATCTCGTCTTCCACCTCGTCGGGCATTGCGCTTGGCATGTCAATCTTGTTGATGACGGGAATGATTTCCAGATTATGGTCGATAGCCATATACAGGTTAGATATTGTCTGTGCCTGAACTCCCTGTGTGGCATCCACGATGAGCAGTGCGCCCTCGCAGGCGGCAATGCTTCGCGACACCTCGTATGAGAAATCCACGTGTCCCGGCGTGTCAATGAGGTTGAGTATGTATTTCTCGCCGTTGCGAGTGTATTCCATCTGTATGGCGTGACTCTTGATGGTGATTCCTCTCTCACGCTCAAGATCCATGTCATCGAGCATCTGTCCTTCGGTCACCTGAATGGTGTTTGTATATTCCAAAAGCCTGTCGGCAAGGGTTGACTTGCCGTGGTCAATATGTGCAATTATGCAGAAATTTCTTGTCTTCTCCATTGATATATCTCAATTTTAAGGTGCAAAAATACACAAAAAGACTGATATTAGCAAATCTTTTTCAAGAAAAATCAATTAAAATATCAATTATTGCAGGAAAATTATTGATTTAGAACAATTTTTTGTAACTTTGCAGCCGGATTTTGATTAATAACAGAAGAAAACAACAATGAAGAAAGCATGGATTATCACCGCAATGCTGGCTCTGGCTCTCACCTCATGCCAGGAATCCTTGGAGGATAAATGTGCCAAGGAGGCGGCTGAGTTTACAAGGAAAAAGTGCCCGGCACGTATTGACGAAAACATCGTGATTGACAGTATGACGTTCAGCAGGAACTCCCACACCCTCGCCTATTGGTATCATCTCGAAGGTGTGGCTGACACGTCTGCCATCTTCCAAAAGCTAAACCTGAAGAAGACTCTCACGGATGAACTGAAGAACACCACCAACATGAAGTCATACAAGGATGCAGGATATAACTTCCGCTACGTGTATTGTTCCGGCAAGACCAAAAAGGTCTATTTCGACACGACCATCAGGCCGAAGGATTATTTGTAGGGAGTTTTTGGGAGTTAAAGGATTTAAAGGAGTTAAAGGGAGTTAAAGGACAAATGTTTTAGCCTTGATTTATTCGACCAGTAGGGTTATCTCTCTGCGCAGCCAAAGCCATCCGCAGAATACACGAGTAATACACGAGTAAAGCTATTGTCCTTTAACTCCTTTAACTCCCTTAACTCCTTTAACTCCCCAACACCTTAACTCCTCAAATTACTCCGGCTTCATGTTTGTATAAACGGTCTGCACGTCGTCGAACTCCTCGAGTTTCTCTACCATCTTGTTGATGGTGGCGCGAGCCTCGTCGTCAACGTCCTTGAGGTCGTTGGGGATGTAGGTGAACTCACCACCGACATCTTCGTAGCCGTCAGCCTCGAGCTTCTTCTGGATCTCGTTGTAGCTTGTCGGCTCACCGTAGATGGTGATTGTGGTCTCGTCCTTGTCCTCGTCATACTCCTCGTCGTATTCCTCCTCCACTCCGAAGTCAATCATCTCGAGAATGAAGTCGTCCATATCGGTATCTGCCTTCTTCTTGAAGGTGAACACGCACTTGTGGTCGAAGAGGAACGACAGCGAACCTGTGGTTCCCATATTTCCGCTGAACTTGTTGAAGACGCTGCGCACGTCAGCTACTGTACGTGTGGTGTTGTCGGTGAGTGTGTCAACGAATACTGCAACTCCGTGAGGTCCATATCCCTCATAGGTTACGCTCTTGTATTCGCTCTGGTCCTTACCCATTGCGTTCTTGATGGCACGCTCGATATTGTCCTTCGGCATGTTCTCGCGCTTGCACACTGCGATGATTGAACGCAGTGAGGGGTTGTTCTCTGGTTCCGGACCGCCCTGCTTTACTGCTATGGCAATCTGCTTGCCCAGGCGGGTGAATGTCTTGGCCATGTGGCCCCATCTCTTAAGCTTTGCAGCTTTACGGTATTCAAATGCTCTTCCCATTATATTATTTTTTTAATTTTTTAATTCTTTAATCCTTTAATCCTTTAT
>SAMEA3663208__coassemble_34_pt1 | contig 134319 bp, 118 predicted proteins | sample SAMEA3663208__metabat2_low_PE_010 | metagenome-assembled genome bin SAMEA3663208 (sample SAMEA3663208) | pig gut metagenome | biome: pig gut; feature: pig-associated habitat; material: faeces | place: China | collected 2013
CAACATTTATTTCAAATATGTATCGTTGCACCATGATATTTTAGGTAGTCATGGTACTAAGTCATCCACGGAGAATATCTACTGAGCCAATATGGAGCATAAGATTGTGGCAATCATTAATGACGATGCCGACATTGCGGCGAAGGGATTATTATTCACCTAACTTTCTTAGTCTCGAACGAATTGCCCCTGCATTCCTTTGGAATATTTCTATGAGTTCAGAAATCGTCTTTCCTTGCTTGTAATGGAAAAGTAAATCTTGCTCCTCTTCTTCAGTCCAAGGTGCATACGCATTGCTATATAACTGCTTTTGCCTATCCATATATGACAACCCTGATTTTATAACTGGAATTATTTCAGTGTCCTCATCCTCTGCTTGGCTTTGGATGGGGGAGGCCATGGGTTCTGGTGAGCGGCTGATTGCGAGGTGATTGCAAATCAAATCAACAAAGCGTTCGCCAAATTGCTCCTTCTTATGTTCGCCAATACCGTATGTATTACCTAATTGGAAAAGGTTGGTTGGCTTTTCTGATGCAAGAGCATATAGAGACTTGTCAGAGAGAACAATGTATGCTGGTTTCTCCATTTCATTGGCAATGGTCTTTCTCAATTCCCTCAACTTTTCAAATAGCATCTCCTCGTCAGACATGCTATCCATAGAATTTTCTGTCATAATGTGCTTGCGTTTGCGCTTTGTTGCACGCAATTCTTCGCGCACAATGACAGAGAGTTGCGCTTGCTTACGCCCATATAGTATATCTTCTCCCAATGGAGTTACCTTGAGGTGATTGTCTTCATTGTAAGCAATCTCTATATATCCCATTTGCAGCATTTGCAGCAGGTAAGTCTGCCAATCATTGGCTGGTATATCACGTCCCACTCCGAATGTCTTTAATTTGTCGTAGCCTTTTGCTAATACAGTAGGGGAAAAACTACCTTTCAATACATCTACCGTTATTGTAAAACCAATCTCCTCATTGCATCGTTTGATGGCAGACAATGCTTTTTGCATAAGAATGGAACCGTCGAAATGTTGTGGAGGATTCTTGCATACATCGCAATTACCACAACTACATTCATTGATCTCGCTAAAGTAATTCAACAGAATTCGTCTTCTGCATACCTGTGCCTCTGCATATTCTTGCATGCGGTTCAGTTTCTCAATGTTTATTTCTCGTTGTCCGCTTTCTTCCGCAAATCCACGGAGAGTAATCAAATCCTGTACGTTGTAAAACAGTATGGTTTCAGTTGGCAATCCATCCCTTCCTCCACGTCCGATTTCCTGATAGAAGCTCTCGATACTCTTTGGCAGGTTGTAGTGTATGACAAAGCGGATGTTACTTTTGTCTATGCCCATACCAAAGGCAATCGTTGCACATATCACATGGACACGGTCGTTAATGAAATCATCTTGCACTCGGGTTCTCTCTTCTGATGACAGTCCAGCATGATATATTCCAGCATCAACACCTTTGGATTTCAAGTCGGCCGCCAAATCCTCCGTACCTTTTCTCGACAGACAATAAATGATACCGCTTTCGTTGGGGTGTCGGCCTATGACATCCAAAATAGTACGCAAACGCTCACGTTTTCTATATGCCTTGCGCACATCAAGACTTAGGTTAGGACGGTCAAAACTACTGATGAATATCCGGGGATTGTTCAAACGCAGTTGCTCAACAATATCAGCTTTTGTAATCTTGTCTGCTGTTGCAGTCAATGCAATTCTTGGAACTCCGGGAAATAAATCATCCAGCACTCCCAACTGAGTGTATTCTGGTCGGAAATCATGTCCCCATTGTGAGACGCAGTGTGCCTCGTCGATGGCTATCATGGATATCTTCACGAATTGCTGTAACCATGGAATCTCGGTTATAAGCCGTTCAGGAGAAATATACAGTATCTTGATTTCACCGTTTTGGCAACGTGATTGTATGATTCTATTGACATGTTCCTCGTTGCTGCTGTTGAGGGCATCGGCGGCAATTCCATTGGCTTGCAGAGCGTCCACTTGGTCCTTCATTAATGAAATAAGTGGAGATACTACAAGTGCCACACCTTCAAGCATGAGTGCTGGAATTTGATAGCATATTGATTTTCCACCACCTGTGGGCATCAATACCAATGCATCCAGCCCAGATATGACATGGTCGATAACATCCTTCTGAAGAGGGCGGAACGAGTCATATCCAAAAACGGACTTTAAAATTTGATGTGCCTTATCCATAATAATTGCATTGTCGATTATTGATAATTTAGGAAATAATATGTTTTAATCCAAGTGAACTTGGATTCTTCACTCGGTTTGTCGTCGGTTGCCCATTATACAATGAAGCTTCAGTCTTGACAGACTGCAAATTCTTTTCTTCCACTGTTCTATCGTCAGAGGTTATGTTTTATAATAGCGACTTTTCTTGGAAAGAGTTATCGCATTCTGGCCGCAAAAGTACAAAAAATATAGCAGAATTTAGCATAAATGGAAGCATATTTGCAAATAGTTGATGTTAAAAAAGGTTTTAATTGCAATGCCGACGCTTCGCACGAATTTTGCCGTCAACCCTTCACCCTACATTTTTGGGGCGTAATGTGTTTATTATCAACTGGTTTGCAGTGTGTAGGGCTGGCTCAACCCTACACAACCCTACATTAACCCTTCATATATAATCCAGAACTCAACTTTCGGAAATGGGCTGACCTTTGATGGCAGGAAATACATTGAACATAACTATATGTGTGCGCTCTGTCAAGTGACTGCAGGCGCTCTGTCACCCGATGACAGGCTTCTGTCATCGGGTGACAGAGTGGGCGAAGACGTTAAGGATAGACTTAACAATCGGTATGAAGGGTTGTGAAGGGTAGTGTAGGGTTGAGACAACCCTACATTGGAATAATGTATTGATATTCATATTGTTATGGGTGATTTGTGAAGGGTGAAGGGTTGACTGTGAAATTCATTGGCGTTGGGATTTTGGCGTTATTTTCCATTATTTTGAGAAAAAAGTTGGGATTTTGTCTTTATTTCGCGGAAAATGAATTACCTTTGCATAAGATTTGAATTATGGTTGAATAAATAACTTATAAAAGGATATTATCGTGAAAGTAAAGATTCAGACATCATTGGGCGACATTATCGTGCGCCTGTACGACGAGACTCCTCGTCATCGTGACAACTTCGTGAAATTGGCTCAGGAGGGATACTTCGACGGAACACTGTTTCACCGTGTGATTAAGGACTTCATGATTCAGGGAGGCGACCCCGACTCGAAGGGAGCACCGGCAGGGAAGAACCTCGGCACGGGAGGACCTGACTATACCATCCCGGCTGAGTTCGTTTATCCGCAACTATTCCACAAGCGCGGGGCTCTGAGTGCGGCTCGCACGGGCGACGAGGTGAACCCCAACAGGGAGAGCAGCGGCAGCCAGTTTTATATCGTTTGGGGAAAGACCTACAAGCCTGCCGAACTGAAGCAGATGGAACGTCAGATGGCTATGCAGCAGGAGCAGGCGGTGTTCAACAGGCTTGTGGCTGAGAACAAGGCGAAGATTATGGAGCTGAGACGCAACCGCGACCGTGCGGCCCTGCAGGAATTGCAGGATGACCTCATCGCACAGACTCACGCTATATGCAGCGAGGAGGGTGCACCGAAGTTCACCGAAGAGCAGGTGAAGGCTTATACTACTGTGGGCGGCACGCCATTCCTCGACAACCAATACACGGTGTTCGGTGAAGTGGAGGAGGGACTTGACGTGGTGGAGCAGATACAAAATGTTGCCACCGGACGCAACGACCGACCAGTGGAGGATGTGCAAATGACCGTATCGGTTATATAAAACACTGAGGCACGGAGGTACAGAGGTCATATTTTAAGTTTATAGAAGATACAGAGAAAAACTCTGTGTCCTTGTACCTCTGTGTTAATTATATCTCGCCGTGTTAATTTGTTTCATCAGACGCAGGGCACGGTTGTAGTCTTCGTTCATGAAGATGGAGATGGGGTGGGGACTGTGTGTGGTGGAGATTAGCACGGTGTATTTTGTGCGCGTGATGGGGTGATAGGTATATTCGGTGGTGGTGACGGTGCGCGGACGGGTGGTGAAGGCGGCGAGGGTGGCACCCTTGATGCCTCCTATCATCGCCCCGGCAGCTATGCGACGGACCACGTGGGTATTGTCGGGAGTGGTGACGGTGTGCGTCTCCATGGCGGTGTCGTTGATGTCGCGCTCGCTGATGTGGCATGAGAGGATCTCATCGTAGCGGTATTCCTTGCCCTGGATTACCATCATGCGAGCCTCGGAATAGATGCGCACGAGGTCGGTAGCAAAGGGCTTCTTATAGGGTGCCATGACATAGGTGCAATGTCCGTATTTTTGTTCGAGCTGGCTGATGGTGCGTTGCTTTTCCTCCTTCATTCGTTGCTGCTTTTCTTCCTCCTCGCGGATTGCCTGTTGGAGAGCCTGTTCGTTCTTCATCTCCTGGTAGTCGATGAGGAACCATATTACGAACATTACCCCAAAGATATATACCGACACATGGAGCATGGTGGATATCTCGGCATTGAATAGCCATACGCCAAGAAAGCCAATGCCTCCACCGAAGAGCAGGGTGGAGGCAAAGGCGAGAAATATGTCTTTTAATATCGTCGATATTTTCATTTATCTATAGTTATCACTTATGTAGTTAAAAGGAGTTATAAGAAGTTATCGCTCCCTGTGGTCGCTCAGGAAGATAAAGGACAATAGTAAATGCCATGCATAAACATACGTCATTTATCTCCTTTTATCTCCTTTTATCTCCTTTTTACTACTTCTGACAGTTGAATAAGGTTATTTCTTCATCAGACACTTGTCGATGAAGCGATAGCGGGCTTCGACGTCGGGCAGGATTTCCTGACGCGACTGGCGGTCGATCATCATCACGGGGGCTACGGACTTGCCGTTGATGGGATCCCATGTGGGCAGACCGAGTCCGTTGGGATTGCCTGTCTTGATGAAGTTGGTGAAGAACCTGACGAATACGTCGGAGATGGCATAATCGTCGGCGGTCCAGTCGAAGACATCGTTGGTGGGGAGGTTGCCCATCTGATATTCTATGTCGGCAGAGTGGACTGCTCCCGGGGTCTTGGGCATCTCAGGGGCTGAATCATCCTTCTTCTGCACTCCGCCGGCAAGGCCTGCCACGAGGTCCTTCTGCTTCATGTCGGGGCGTGGATGGCAGTACATGTAGCGATATACGGGTTGGCGGCTTGTGCTCTGCTGCATGTCGAGCCATTTCCATGTGGAATAGACTAAGAAGATGTCGCCTCCGAGGGCATAGCCGGGCAATCCGAAGATGTCGGCATCGGTGTTGATGCCATACATGGGTAGCACCTCGCTTGCCTTTACTCCAAGCCAATTCTCGATGGCTGGGGAGAGACCGGCGAGGGTGGGCGCACCTCCGCCAAGGAAGGCGAATGCGGGCATCTCGGCATTGTTGTTGCCGATGAGGCAGGGCACTTGCGCCTGTTCGCCTGCGGCATAGATGTCCATCGGTTGCTTGGGCATGAAATATCCGTCGATGTGGAATATGGGCATGCTCTTGACGCCTGCCAGTCGCATGAGTTCGTCGGCGGGCAGTTTTCTCAAATCCGCAATTTTCTTATATCCCATACTCTTCACTTTCTCCACTCCCAGTTTCTCTGCCTCGGCGAGGGTTTTCCATCCCTCATTGCCAAGCACGGAACCACTGGAGCCCATGGCTTGGGCGATGAGACCGCGACTGAGGGGTGACGCCATGAGGGCACTGACGGATATGGAGCCTGCCGACTCGCCCATGATGGTGATGCGCGAGGGGTCGCCTCCGAAGGCGGCGATGTTGTCCTTCACCCATTGGATGGCAGCCACTTGGTCGAGGAAGCCGTAGTTGCCGGAACCTTTATACTCCGTTTCCTTCGACAGTTCGGGATGGGCTAAGAATCCGAAGATGCCCTCGCGGTAGTTGGCTGTGATGGCGATAATGCCGTTGCGGGCGAGGGTCATTCCGGCATAGCGGGGTTCGCTGCCGCTGCCTGCCATGAGTCCACCGCCGTTGAAGTAGATGAACACGGGCAACTTTTCGTTCCAAGTCTTCGAGGGTGTCCATATATTAAGGTATAGGCAGTCCTCGCTCATCTCCTTGGTGCCGAACATCATGTCGCCAAAGACGGCTTCCTGCATGGGGTTGGGACCGTAGTCCTTTGCCTGTCGCACTCCCTCCCATTTCTCCACGGGCTGGGGAGCCTTCCATCTGAGATTTCCGACTGGGGGTGCTGCAAATGGCACTCCCTTGAACACCTTAACTCCCGAGCAGTCGATGCCCTCGAGCGTTCCATTGACTGTCTGCACCTGTGGTGCCGTCTGTGCTGCCGCGCCAATATATGCCGCTGCAAGCATGATAATTGATAGGATGGTTTTTTTCATACTAATTATTGTTTTATTATTGTTTTCGGCGGCTAAATTAATAAAAATCCTTCAATTATCCAACAAAAAGATAAATATTTTGCTTGTTTTCAGCAAAATTTGCACTATCTTTGCAACCAAAAACGGAAATTATGCTTGAACATATTGCAGAATTTACAACGTGGCCGATATTGACAGGTATTATTGTCGGCTATATTGCCAACCGCATAATGAGCGGTGAGGGCAAGGGGTGTTGTATGAACCTGATATTGGGGGTAGTGGGTAGCTATGTGGGTGCCTTCATCGGCTCTCTGTTTAATGTGCAGCTCGCCGGAGCGGGATATGTGAAGAACTTCATCTTCTGCGTCATAGGCTCGGTGGTAGTGCTGTGGCTATGGAAGAAGTTATTTGATTAGCCTATCATCTTGCCGCCCTCCTGCTTTCCACCGACATCTGCACGCTGATATTTGGGGTGATGTTATATCTCAGGGCGGCACCGATGCGGTCGCCCATTTCATTCAGGTCTTGGAGATAGTAGGGGATGGGAGCATTGGTCACTATGGATTTCTGGCCATATACGTAGCCCTCCCATTGCTCGTTGAATTTATATCCAAGTACGGCGGTCAGGCCGGCATCGCGGAATGTGGTGTTTGCCCAATACATATTGTCGAGATAACCGCCCACGGCTATCGAAAGGCGGGAGGTGAGGGCAGTGGCATACTGCACAGACAGGTTTTGGGCAAAACCGACACCACCATAGGCATGCTTGCCAAACTGCGAGAAGATGGAGGCTCCGAGACTCAGGTTGAGTCCCTCATGAAGTCGCCAGTTGCTCCACGCGCCCCCGAAGTAATAGGGATAATAGTTGTAGTTCATGACTCTGCCGCGGTCGTCAAGTTCGGGCAGGTGGAGACTATCAAGACCAATGCCAAATTCCGACAAAGCCGGAGACGTTGACATCTGTGGCGATATGGGAGTTGACATCTTCAACGACTGGTTATATAGTTCGTCGTTAGATTCAGCCTTGTCCTGAGATTTGACTTCCTGGGCATAGGCGGCAAGTGCCGTCATTGTTGCCAATACTATGGTGAATATGTGTTTCTTCATGTTCTTCTACTATTCTTTTCGATGCAAAAATAGGTATTTTTGTCGAATAAGCAAAGGGTTTTTGGGTATTTTTGTCGAATAAGAGAGGAATTTTTAGGATTTTTGTCGATTAAGCCAGGGATTTATGGGTATTTTTGTCGATTAAGGATGAAAAATCGTCGAACAAGGATGAAAACAAAAAAGAAAGAAGTTCAAACGAACTTCTTTCTTTTTGAGGTTGCGGAGAGAGAGGGATTCGAACCCCCGGTACCTCTCGGTACGGTAGTTTTCAAGACTACTGTAATCGACCACTCTACCATCTCTCCATTGCATTGGGGAAACCGTGGTTTCTTGATTGCGGGTGCAAAGGTACGGAGAAAAAATGAAACTACCAAATATTTTCGGGACTTTTTTCATAAAAAGGTGCATTTTTCTTGTTTTTCACCTCTACAGGTGCAATTTTCGGTGGTTTTTCTTTGTATTCTGACGATAATTGTGTACTTTTGCATCATGATTTATCCAAGTAATTTTGAATCCAAGATAGGATTCGACGATATACGACAGCTATTGAAGCAGCGATGCCTCTCGAGATTGGGCAAGGAAGCTGTGGATACAGTGGGATTCTCAAGCGATGCCACTCAGGTGAACCTGTGGCTGAAGCAGGTGAGGGAGTTCAGGCTGATGCTTGAGAAGGAGGACAATTTCCCGTTGACCTTCTTCTTCGACATGCGCGAGGCTGTAAGCCGGTTGAGACTGGAGGGTACGCATATCGAGGAGCAGGAACTGTTTGACCTCAGACGCTCGTTGGAAACCATCTGCGGAATTCTGTCGGTGTTCAACCGTGGCGAGGGCAATAACGAGGGGGGCATGGACTACGACTATCCCTCGCTGCACGACATGGCTGAGGGTGTGATGGGATTCCCTAACCTCGTAAGACGCATAGACCAGATAATCGACAAGTTCGGAAAGGTGAAGGACACTGCTTCGCCCGCTCTTGCCGACATACGCCATAACCTCGCAAAGACGGAGGGAAGTATCTCGCGTACCTTATATAATATATTACGCTCGGCGCAAAGTGAGGGACTCGTGGATAAGGACGTGACACCTACATTGAGAGACGGCCGACTGGTGATTCCCGTGGCGCCGACTCTGAAACGCAGGATAAAGGGTATAGTGCATGACGAGTCAGCCACCGGAAAGACCGTGTTCGTGGAACCGGCGGAGGTGGTTGAGGCCAACAACCGAGTGCGCGAGCTGGAGGCTGAGGAGCGCAGGGAGGTGATAAGAATCCTGACCGAACTGTCGGCAGAGATACGTCCATACGTGCCGCAGTTGCTTGAATCCTACGTGTTTCTCGGCAGTGTTGACTTGGTGAGGGCAAAGGTGGAGCTTGCGAAGACCATCGGAGGCATTGAGCCTAAGGTGAGGGATTATCCGCTTATCGACTGGATAAGGGCCATTCACCCGCTGCTGCAGATGTCACTGCAAAAGCATGGCAAGAAGGTGGTTCCGTTGGAGATACAGTTGACTCCCAAGAAGCGCATACTTCTGATTTCCGGTCCTAATGCGGGCGGTAAGTCAGTGTGCCTCAAGACGGTGGGACTGTTGCAGTATATGCTGCAATGCGGATTGTCGATTCCCGTTGACGAGCGTTCGCAGACGGGAGTTTTCGACAATGTGATGATAGACATTGGTGACGAACAGAGCATCGAGGACGACCTTAGCACGTATTCCAGCCATCTGTTTAATATGAAGAACATGATGCGCCAGGCAAATGAGCGCACACTGTTGCTGATAGACGAGTTTGGCGGAGGAACGGAGCCGCAGATTGGCGGTGCCATTGCCGAGGCTGTGCTCAAGCAGTTCTGCGACAAGAAGACGTATGGCGTGATAACCACCCACTATCAGAACCTGAAGCATTTTGCCGATGACCACGAGGGAGTGGTCAACGGAGCCATGCTCTACGACCGCCACGAGATGCGCGCCCTGTTCCAGTTGGCAATAGGAAGGCCAGGCTCGTCGTTTGCCATTGAGATTGCGCGCAAGACGGGTATTCCCGAGGAGGTTATACGTGATGCCTCGGAGATTGTCGGTTCGGAGTATATACAGAGCGACAAGTATCTGCAGGACATCGTGCGCGACAAGCGGTATTGGGAAGGCAAGCGCCAGACCATTCACCTGCATGAGAAGCAGTTGGAGCAGAAGATTGCACGGATGGAGTCGGAGATTGCTGACATTGAGAAGCAGCGCAAGGACATACTGCGGCGTGCCAAGCAGCAGGCTGAGGAACTGCTGAGTGAGAGCAACAAGAAAATAGAAAACGCTATACGCGAGATACGCGAGAAACAGGCGGAAAAGGAAGAGACCAAGCGCATACGCGAGGAGCTGAACCTGTTTAAGCAGGAGGTGGACGATATTGACACCAAGGCCAACGACGAGGTTATCCAGCGCAAGATGGAGAAGATAAAGAGGAGGCAGGAGAGGAAGAAAAAGCAGCCACAGCCCCCCTCCAACCTCCCCTTGGGGGGAGGCTTGCCTGCGGATGGAGGTTCTGCGGCATCTGGCGATGTGTCGCTTTCGCGTAAGGGCAATTCGGTGTTGGATATAAAGATTGACGAACTGTCTGTGGGTTCTACCGTCAGGATCAAGGGATTGTCGTCAGTTGGTCGTATTGAGCATATTGACGGCAAGATGGCAACTGTGATTTTCGGGGATATGAGGACGAAGATGAGGGTGGACAGGCTTGAGGGTGCGGCCCCCCCGCCCCCCGGTGGGGAGAGTGCTGGTGCGGCTGGGGAACAGAAGTATGCTGAACTGGCAGTGCAGCAGTCGAGCCGCATGACGCGAGAGACCATTGACTCACATAAGGTGAACTTCCGTCAGGATATTGACGTGAGGGGAATGAGGGGCGACGAGGCAGTGAATGCAGTGATGCACTATATCGACGATGCCATTCTGATGGGAGCGTCGAGGGTGAGGATTCTTCACGGCACGGGCACTGGAGTCTTAAGGCAACTCATTCGCCAGTATCTCGGCACAATCCCCAATGTCACCTCATTCCGCGATGAGCATGTGCAGTTTGGGGGCGCGGGAATAACAGTAGTGGAACTGTAATGTTAAGACCACAGATTTACACAGATTAAGAATTTAAGTAGATTAACACAGATTAATCAGTGGTAAAAGAAATCTGTGACAATCTTTTACTTAATTATTATCTGTGATAATCTGTGGATAAAAAGAAAAGATATATGTTAAGACCACAGATTTACACAGATGAAGAATTTTAAGCGGATTAACACAGATTTAATCAGTGGTAAAAGAAATCTGTGACAATCTTTTACTTAATTATTATCTGTGATAATCTGTGGATAAAAAAAGAAAAGATATGGAACTGAAAGATGCATTGGAAATTTATCTCGATGAGATAGGCGGCAAGACGCTGCTGAGTGATGAAGACGAAAAGGCCTTGGCAAAGCGTATCGCCGACGGCGACACCAAGGCAGTGGATAAACTGACAACCGCAAACCTGAAGTTTGTGGTGACGCTTGCCAAGCAGTATGTTGGCAAGGGCGTGGATATCGAAGACCTTATCAGTGAGGGTAATATCGCACTGTTCAAGGCTGCATCGAAGTATCCGCGCCATACCAACAAACGCTTTGTGGTTTATGCGGCTCCGTTCATCCGTGAGGCTATGGACAAGGCTATTGGCGAGCAGAGCGACACCGCCGCCTCGCAGATTAAGCGCGAGGAGAGTTTGCAGGACAACACCGCCACCATCAACGAGGCGATGATTGACGAGATAGAGCAGGCTCTCGATGTGCTCGACGAGCGCCAGCGCCATATCATCCGTCATGCATACGGCATTGGTGCCCATCACAAGACCCTTGCGGAGATAGGTGAGGAGATGGGACTGAAGCGCGAGCGTGTGCGCCAAATCCGCGACAAGGCGGTGCGAAAGCTGTGCAAGGAGCATAAGGCACTGAAGGAAATGTTGAGAAATTAAAGAATTAAAATATTAAAAGATTAAAGTTGGAGACGGGATGTTAGGGACTATAGTAAATACATGTACTATTATTATAGGGTCGATAGTGGGGACGGTGCTGCATCGTGGCATCAAGGAGAAATACAAGCGCGTGCTGTATGACGGACTGGGGCTTGCGAGCCTCGCCATCGGACTTAATGCCACCATCACCCATCTGCCCAAAAGCCAATATCCCGTGCTCTTCATCATCTCGATGGCCCTCGGCGGCATCATCGGTACAAGGCTCGACATCAACGGCCGCTTCCACCGCCTCGTGGAAAGAAAGAAGGGCGCGTCAGCCCCCTCATCCCCAAAGGGTCCGTCAGCCCCCGTGCCTGAGGTGTCAGCCTCAGGACAAGAACGCCGTTCCTCCCTCGCCGACGGCCTATCGACAGCCATCCTGCTGTATTGCATTGGTCCGCTCTCGATGCTCGGTCCTGTAATCAGTGCCCTTCAAGGCGACAACACCTTCCTCTTCACCAATGCCACCCTCGACCTCGTGTCGTCGATAGTTTTCGCCTCCACCTACGGCATAGGCATGATACTTGCCGCCCCGGTGCTTTTCCTCTGGCAGGGGATGTTTTGGCTTGTAGCTCATCTGTCGAGTCAGGCAGTGAGCGACGAGCTGATGTCCGAGTTGCTCATCATCGGAGGCCTCATGATTACGGGCAGTGGTCTTGCCCTGCTTAACCTCAAGGACTGCAAGACATTGAATTTCCTTCCAGCCCTCCTCGTCCCAGTCATTTGGTTCTTAGGGAAATATCTTTGGAGTCTTGTTTAGGTGTTTCAATATAAATCCAAGCGCAGAAAAGTTACATACCACAAAATAATACGAAAAACAGTTAAATGTTTGGTCGTTTCGGTTTTTATGAGTACTTTTGTGGCGAAAAACGGAGCAATGAAGCTGAAAATAGGATTTTATACTTTAAAACAATATACTTATGAATATACTTCTAACTGGTGGAGCCGGATATATAGGCTCACACACTATCATTGAGTTGGACAAAGCGGGCCACAGTGTGGTCGTAGTGGATAATCTGGTGAACTCCAAGCCGGAGGCTCTCAACCGCGTAGCCAAGATCATTGGCAAGACGGTGCCCTTCGTTGAGGCTGACATCCGCGACAGACAGGCTATGGACAAGCTTTTTACCGACTACAAGATTGACGCTGTTATCAACTTTGCAGGACTGAAAGCCGTTGGCGAATCAGTTGCCAAACCGCTTGAGTACTATGAGAACAACATGAACGGTCTGTTCGTGCTCGTTGACGTTATGCGCCAGCACAACTGCAAGAACATCATCTTCTCGTCGAGTGCCACCGTGTATGGCGATCCTGCCATCATCCCCATCACCGAGGAATGTCCGAAGGGACAATGCACCAATCCTTACGGATGGACTAAGTCGATGCTTGAGCAGGTGCTCACCGACGTGCAGAAGGCCGACCCGGAATGGAATGTTGTGCTCCTGCGCTATTTCAATCCTATCGGTGCGCACGAGTCGGGACTTATCGGCGAGAACCCCAACGGTATTCCCAACAATCTTATGCCGTATATCACACAGACGGCTATCGGAATGAGAAAGGAACTTGGAGTGTTCGGCGATGACTACGACACGCACGACGGAACAGGCGTGCGCGACTATATCCATGTGGTTGACCTTGCCAGCGGTCATGTTTGCGCGCTGAAGGCTATCGAGGAGAAGAAGGGTCTCGCCATCTACAACCTCGGAACAGGCCACGGCTACAGTGTGCTCGACGTGGTGAAGGCATTTGAGAAGGTTAACGGCCTGAAGGTGCCTTACGTCATCAAGCCCCGCCGTCCGGGAGACATTGCAACCTGCTATTGCGACCCTGCCAAGGCCAAGGCCGAATTGGGTTGGGAGGCAAAGTTCGGTATCGAGGAAATGTGCCGCGACAGCTGGTACTTCCAGAAGAATAATCCTAATGGATATGAGGAGTGATTTCTTTCTGAAAAAGGGAAGTTAAAGGAGTTAAAGGAGTTAAAGGAGTTAAGGACGAATGTTCGAGCCTCATATAGGCCGATTCGTAAAAACTATTGTCTTTAACTCCTTTAACTCCCTTAACTCCTTTAACTCCTAATACTACTCCTCATCTTATAAACAACATCTCGCGATATTTCGGGAGAGTCCACAGACCGTCCTCCACAATCATCTCGAGATTGTCAATCTCATTTCTTATGGCATCCATCTTCGGGTTCACCTCGTCGTGATAGGCGATGGCGCGCTGATGAATGTCCTCTATGCGGTTTGCCACCCGGCGACAAGCCACAAGCTCGTCCACGTAGGTCTCTATGCGCTCGGTGCGCTCGGCAATCTCCTCTATGAGTTTGAGGTTGCGGCTGCTGAGACGTTCCGCCTTCTCGGTTGAGAAGATGGATTTCATGGCCTGCACATTGCGTATGAGCTGGCTCTGATAATGGGTGGAGACGGGGATGATATGGTTCATCGACAGGTCGCCAAGCACTCGCGCCTCTATCTGAACACGCTTCACGTATGTCTCCCATTTCACCTCGTTGCGGGCCTCCAGCTCCTTCTTGGTCATGACCTTGGTGGATTCAAACAGTTCCACACTTGAGGGGTCGAGATAACGCTCGAACACCACGGGGCAGCTGCGCTCGGTGTCGAGTCCGCGGCGGCGTGCCTCTTCCACCCATTCCTCGCTGTATCCGTTGCCGTCGAAGCGGATGGGCTTGCAGGTCTTGATATCCTCGCGCAGAACGTCGATGATTGCGCTCACCTTGCTCTCACCCTTTGCCATGAGAGCGTCAACACGCTGCTTGAAGTTTACGAGAGCCTCGGCCATGGCGGCATTGAGGGCTATCATTGCCGAGGCGCAGTTGGCCTCGCTACCGATGGCGCGGAACTCAAAGCGGTTTCCGGTGAAGGCAAACGGCGAGGTGCGGTTGCGGTCGGTGTTGTCGATGATGAGGTCGGGAATCTGCGGTATGTCGATTTCCATTCCCTGCTTGCCCTTGATGTTGAACAGGTCGTCCTTGTCCGACTGCTCGATGTGGTCGAGCACCTCGTTGAGCTGTTGCCCGAGGAACGACGATATGATGGCAGGAGGAGCCTCGTTGCCACCCAGGCGGTGGGCATTTGTTGCAGACATGATGGACGCCTTTAGCAATCCGTTGTGGCGATACACTGCCATGAGGGTCTCGACTATGAACGTGACGAAGCGCAGGTTCTCCTCGGGTGTCTTGCCCGGGGCATGGAGCAGCACGCCATTGTCGGCAAGTAGGCTCCAGTTGTTGTGCTTGCCCGAACCGTTGATGCCGTCGAAGGGCTTTTCGTGCAGCAAGATACGGAATCCATGCTTGCGTGCCACCTTCTTCATCAGCGACATCAGGAGCATGTTGTGATCTACGGCGAGATTACATTCCTCGTATATCGGAGCCAACTCAAACTGGTTGGGAGCCACCTCGTTGTGGCGAGTCTTGCAGGGGATAGCAAGCTCAAGAGCCTGTATCTCAAGGTCTTTCATGAAGGCCTGCACACGGTCGGGGATTGTGCCGAAGTAGTGGTCGTCCATCTGCTGGTTCTTTGCGCTCTCGTGTCCCATGAGCGTGCGGCCTGTGAGCATGAGGTCGGGGCGGGCAGAGTAGAGTCCCTCGTCCACGAGGAAATACTCCTGCTCCCAACCGAGGTTGCACGTCACCTTCTGCACGTTGTCGTAGAAGAGCTGGCACACGTCGGTGGCGGCACGGTCAACGGCATGCAGTGCGCGCAAGAGCGGGGACTTGTAGTCGAGAGCCTCGCCGGTGTATGAAATGAATATGGTTGGGATACACAGTGTGTCGTCGATGATGAACACTGGCGACGTTGGGTCCCAGGCTGAATATCCGCGTGCCTCGAAGGTGTTGCGGATGCCGCCGTTGGGGAATGACGATGCGTCAGGCTCCTGCTGCACGAGCAGTTTGCCGCTGAAGTTCTCCACCATACCGCCCTTGCCGTCGTGCTCCACGAAAGCGTCGTGCTTCTCGGCGGTGCCTTCGGTGAGGGGCTGGAACCAGTGGGTGTAGTGTGTCACTCCGTGTTCCATGGCCCAGCGTTTCATGCCTTCAGCCACGGCATCGGCTATGGAGCGGTCGAGTCGTGCCCCGTTGTCGATTACGTCGATGAGTTTCTCATATACGTCTGCAGGCAGGTATTTATACATTTTCTGCCTTGTAAAGACATATTTCCCGAAGTATTCCGATGGTCTTTCCTCGGGTGTGGGGACATCCACCGCCTTCTTCTTGAAGGCTTCTTCCACCACTTGAAATCTTAAGTTCTCAGACATTTCCTATTTCTTTTTTTAGTTGTTTGAAGTTTGCTTGTTTTATCCACGGATTATTATCCACAGATTTCCACAGATAATAATTATCTGTAGATTATCACAGATTATTTTTATCCACATATAAAAATCTGTGTTAATCCACTTTAAATTTTTCATCTGTGTTAATCTGTGATCCCACCAAAATCTGTGTTAATCCACTTTGAATTTCTCATCTGTGTTAATCTGTGGAAAAAAATCAGTCGATGAATCGGCGGGTGATGCCGCCGTATTCCTCTATGCGCCTGTCGCGCAGGAAGGGCCACCAGCGGCGCACATCCTCGCTGTGGTCAATATCCACACCCACAATGATGCTTTCCTCTTCTACATTTGACGCCTCATAGTATATTTCTCCTTGGGGACCCGCCACGAACGAGGTGCCCCAGAACTGTATGCCCTTGGTGCGACCCGAAGGGTCAGGCTCATAGCCCACACGGTTTACCGCCACCACGGGCAGCCCGTTTGCCACGGCATGTCCGCGCTGAACCGTCTGCCATGCCCTGCGCTGGCGTTCCTGCTCCTCCATGCTGTCGCTCGACTCATAGCCGATGGCAGTGGGATAGATGAGCAGTTCGGCTCCCTGAAGGGCCATAAGGCGTGCTGCCTCGGGATACCATTGGTCCCAACAAACCATCACTCCAAGACGGCCCACGGAGGTGTCGATGGGGTGGAATCCCAAGTCGCCCGGCGTGAAGTAGAATTTCTCGTAGTAGGCTGGGTCGTCGGGGATGTGCATCTTGCGGTATTTGCCGGCGATGCTTCCGTCCTTTTCTATCACCACGGCAGTGTTGTGATACAGGCCTGCGGCACGACGCTCGAAGAGCGATGTCACGATGACTATCCCGCACTGCTTGGCTATCTCGCCGAACATCTGTGTGGATGGGCCGGGGATAGGTTCGGCGAGGTCGAAGTTGTCAACATTCTCTTCCTGACAGAAGTAGAGGGAGTTGTGCAGTTCCTGCAGCACGACGAGTTCTGCGCCGCGCTTGGCGAGGTCGGCTATTCCTTCTGCCAACCTCAGAATATTTGTCCTCCTGTCAGCCACATTGTGCTGCTGGAGGAATCCTATTTTAATCTTTCTCATATTTCATTTTTTATCCACAGATTATCACAGATAATAATTATATATAGATTATCACATATCAAATCTGTGGGAATCCATTTAAAATTCTCATCTGTGTGAATCTGTGGATAACGCCTTCACCACAACTCCCGCGGGAAACTGCATGGTGCAGCAGTGGAGAGAGCCGTGCTGTATAATCAGCGGACGGCAGTCAATGCCAATAACCTCGCGGTCGGGGAACGCGTCGGCAATCACTGCGGCAGCCTCTGCGTCGAGGTCCGGCTGGGCGTATGTGGGATAGAGCACAGCCCCGTTGATGACGAGGAAGTTGGCGTATGTGGCAGGCAGACGCTCGGCTCCCTCTTCCGGATGGTCGAGGAAATCATTGCCATTGTAGTATATCGGTCGGGGAGAGGGCAGGCATAGCAGACGGTAGCCTCGACCGCTCTTCGTCCGAAGCATGCGCAGGTCTTCCGCCATCTTGTGCAGCTGACCGTATTGCTCGTCGTTCTCATCGTCGCAACCCATATATAATAAGGTGTCGGCAGGAGCCACTCTCACTAACGTGTCGATATGCCCGTCGGTGTCATCGCCCACAAGGTTTCCGTGGTCAATCCACAGCACACGGTCGGCGCCGAGGCGTTCCTTCAGTTCCGCCTCAATCTGGTCCTGGGTCAGCGGTTGGTTGCGGTTGGGCGCCATCAGGCATCCCGTGGTAGTGAATATCGTACCCTCGCCGTCGCTCTCTATCGAACCGCCTTCGAGCACGAAGTCGTTGCAGTCGATATATTCGCCGTTCACCACCCCCGAGTCGAAGAGGTTGCGGTTGATGGCATTGTCGAGCTGCGCCTCAAACTTCTCGCCCCATCCGTTGAAACGGAAGTCGAGCAGCTGATGTCCGGCAAACGGGTTCTGCTGGTCGCGGTTTACGAGAGTGATGAAGCCGTGGTCGCGCGCCCATGTGTCGTTGGTGTCGCATTTCACGTAAGTGATGCGTGGCGAGTGGGGCACGAGCTGCCTCACCTTGTTGGGTTCGGGAGTCACGATTACGAGTCGTTCGCGCTTGGCTATTTCCCTTGCCATCCTGACGTAGGTGTCGGTGACTTGTGGCAGGATTGGCTGCCAATCCGTGTTGGAGTGAGGCCATGTGAGCATCACTGCACTCTGCGGTGCCCATTCTGCCGGAAGCACCTTCTTGGTCTTGTCCTTTAGTTCCATATCTTGATATATCAGATAAATATGGTGCAAAATTACACATTTTTTTCCGTTTTCAAGCAGTTTCCGCCCAAATTGTTTGCATAAATGGAATTAAAATGATAAATTTGCGCCCCGAAACGTATATGAAAGACGAAAAATTATGTTGGAAATAAAAAATGCAACGATAAAAATGGGCGAACAGACGCTGCTCGGCGGACTCTCCCTTCGCGCCGACGACGGACAGGTGGTGTGCATCACAGGAGAGTCGGGATGCGGCAAGACTTCGCTCCTCAGGGCTATCCTCGGACTTGTGCCGTTAGCCGAGGGACATATCAGTATCGACGGCGAACTGCTCACTCCCGCTGCCGCTGGCGAGTTCAGAAAATACATCGCCTATGTGCCGCAGGACCTTGCCTTGCCGTCGGAGTGGGTGAGGGATATGGTGAAGATGCTTTTTGAGCTGAAAGCTAACGCCGTCACGCCTTTCTCAAAGGAGAGGCTGATGGAGGAATGGATAAAACTCGACCTCGCCCCCGAGCTATACGACAAGAAGGTGAGCGAACTCAGCGGAGGTCAGCGGCAGAGAATCATCATCTCCTGCGTGGGACTATTGCAGAAGTCGATAGTGCTTGCCGACGAGCCTACCGCCGCCCTCGACCCCCATGCCACGTCGCTCGTTCTTGCCTATTTCAAGGCCTTGGCGGCAAAGGGAGCCACGGTGATAACCGTAAGCCACGACTCCGCCTTCGCCGACGGTTGCGACAAGATATTCTTCATTCATCATTCTTAATTCTTCATTTGCATGACAATCGACATTTCATGGTTCAGCATGGCAGTGGGACTGCTGCTGATGGGAATACCCCTTTATATCTTCTGGCGTTTCGGCGTCAAGCTAGTCAATTCCACCTTGGTGGCAACGCTGAGGATGGTGGTGCAGCTGTTTCTCATAGGCTTGTATCTCAAGTATCTTTTTATATGGAACAGCGCGTGGATAAACCTCCTCTGGGTGTTGGTGATGGTGGTTGTGGCATCATTCACTGCCACCAACCGCACTCGCCTCAAGAAGCGCATCTTTCTTGCCCCCATAGCGGCAGGCTTCTTCGGTTCCGCATTGGTGGTGGGTTTGTATTTCCTTGCGTTTGTGTTGCGTCTCGACCATCCTTTCGACGCCCGCTATTTCATCCCCATCATGGGCATACTGATGGGCAATATGCTCAGTGTGTCGGTCATAGCCCTCAACAGCTATTTCGACGGCTTGCAGCGTGAGCACCAGCTCTATCAGTATCTTCTCGGCAATGGAGCCACCCACATCGAGGCCATCACTCCCTTCATCCGCAAGGCGGTGGAGAAGTCCTTTGCCCCATGTATAGCCAATATGGCGGTGATGGGCATAGTCTCTCTTCCCGGCACGATGATAGGCCAGTTGCTCGGCGGTTCGCTCCCCGGAGTAGCCATCAAGTATCAGATGATGATTATCATCATCACCTTTGCAGCCTCGATGCTCTCGCTCGCCATCACCCTCTACCTTGCCGACCGCCGTTCCTTCGACAAATACGGCAATCTGCGCGAGATATTCATCCCCCGCCCCAAATCATAACCTCCGCCGCCAAATCATACCTTATGCGACCCTCTCCCGGAGCCGCAGATAGGACTATCAGCCATGCTGCATAATTTGTTCTTATTTCTCGGTCAAGTTCTCCACATGGTTCTTCACAAGGCGGTCGCCCTGGGTGTTGACAATCTTCACGTTGTCAAAGAGGATGTTCTTGGCATATTGCAGCTCTGCGCCTTTCTCGCAGACGAACAGGGAGTTCCTCAATTGCAGATTGTCGAGAGGCATCTCGGGCAGACCGTTGAAATAGATGGCACGCTTGGCTCCTTGGCATGTGATATTCGAGATGTAAAGGTTGCGGAAGCATGGGGTCTCCTCTGTCACTGGAGGCATTGCGTCAGCCTCCGATGTAGTGTTGTCCGCCTTGCCAGCCACGGGCTTGTTTGCGTAATACAAGTCGAAGGTGAAGGCATCGCCTTTTATATCCACCATATTGATATTCTCCACATAGATGTTCTCAACTATTCCTCCCCTGCCTCTCGTGGATTTCAGACGAAGTCCTGTGTCAGTGCCGTTGAAGAGGCAGTTGTTGACGTATATGTTCCTTGCACCGCTCGACATCTCTGAGCCGATGACGAAACCGCCGTGTCCGTGCAGTACGGTGCATCCCTCAATCAGCACGTTCTGACATGGCATTTTCCAGTCGCGTCCTTCCTTGTTCTTGCCGCTTTTAATGCAGATGGCATCATCGCCCACGTCAAACGTGGAGTTCTTGATTATCACACGGTTGCAGGATTCCAAGTCCAATCCGTCGCCGTTCTGTGCATACCATGGGTTGCGTATTGTCACATGGTCTATCGTGACATCCTCGCACTTCAGCGGATGGGTGTTCCATGCGGGGGAGTTGCTGAATGTGGCGTCCTTCAGCAGCACTCGCTGGCAAGATGTGAACTCCAACAGCACGGGACGTTGTGTCACCCTTCGCATATCAGGTTTCCCAGGCTTGCCTGCAAGTTCGTCGTCCTTGGCGTCGGGATACCATACGTTTTTCATCTCAATGCCCTTGCCCGAAGTAAGCTCCTTCCACTGTGATTCGGTGAACTTGCCTTTCTTCGACGGTCTCCAAGCCTGTCCCTGTGCGTCAAAAGCCCCAGTGCCGGTTATCGCCACGTCATGCTTCTCATACGCCCACAGTGGAGCCATCTTCTTTTGTGCGGTATTGCCCTCATATACAGAAGTGACAACAGGATAAGCGTCAAAGTCGGTGGTGAAGAGCACCAGCGCTCCCTGCTCAACATGCAGTTCGGTGCAGTTCTCAAACTGTATGGGACCCGTAAGCCATATTCCCGCAGGCACCACGAGTTTGCCTCCGCCTTTCTTGGCAAGGTGTTTCATCGCATTGGCGAAAGACTCGGTGTTCAGGGTTCCGCCGTCGCCCACGCCGCCGAAGTCCAGGATACTGACGGTATAGTCGGGTATCACGGGCTGTTTCACGTCGGGCATGTTGAATGGACATGAACCTTTGGCATTTAGATACTGTGTGCCACAAAAGCACATAATTAATAATAGGATAAAATGAATTAAATTAGTTTTCTTCATAATTTGTCGCAATTTTGAGGGCAAAGATAATAATTAATTATATAATGTGCAATATTTACCTCGCATTTTTTGCATTTTTAACGGAATGTTAAGTCATTGTAACTATTCTGCGCATATAATTCTTAACACAAAGACCCGAAGTCTTTTTATTCAACACAGAGATACAGAGTCACAGAGTTTTCTCTCTGTATCTTCAAAAAACTTATAATATAAACTATGTATCTCAGTGTCTCTGTGTTCAAATAAATCGATTCACATTGACCAATGTCAACGACAGTAGGTGTGGAATGACGAATGTCAACAATTGGGGCTTTTATGGCAAAAAGAGGGCGAAAAGTATTGCGGGAATGAAAAAATAGTCGTACCTTTGCACCGTCAAAAGACAAAAAGACATCAGGATAACAACAGTAAGTAATTTGAAAAGGGCGAACTAAGGAACGCCCAGAAGAGAAGAAAAAAAGATTGTTTAATTAAATTTAGAAAGGGTAACATTATGAGACGTATGATTAACAAACTCGCAGAGAACAAGAAGTTCAACAAGTATTGCGTCAACGTACTGAAAATGTACAACTACGGTAGAGTGAACATGCCGGTATAACAAAGATAACGGCATAGAACATAAGTAATTAGAGAGAGAGGCTGACGGCAGCAGCAATGCTACGTCGGTCTCTCTTTTTCACGTTGAATAATGACTTTATTTCATTGAATTATGAAAAGGAAATTTATATATGCACTAATTGCGCTGTGCGTTATGGCAGCGGCGGCAGTCAAAGGACTGTCGGAAGAGAACAAGGATGGGCAGAAAGGCTCTTCTGTTGGCAATGTGGAGGCTTCGGAAAACAAGGCCGGGCATTCAGGTCCTATGTCCGGGACTTCCAATGAAACCTGTGTCTCAGTGTTGGCGCAACTCGCTGATGCAGAGGGCGAAATCATGCTCGTTAGGGTAGGATATACCACGTCGTATAATCCTCAGACGAAGCAGCCTAACTGGGTGGGATGGCGACTTACCGCCGACCATGTGGATGGGGAATTCCAACGCAAGGGTATAAAATTCCATGAGGATGAGGATGTGCCTGAACCGAGGGCTAAGGACGAGGACTACCGCGGGTCGGGGTATGACCGTGGACACATGTGTCCGTCGGGTGACAACAAATGGAGCCAGGAGGCTCAGGAGCAGTCGTTCCTCTTCACTAATATCTGTCCGCAGAATCACGGACTGAATGCCGGCGACTGGAACGAGATGGAGCAGCAATGCCGCAAGTGGGCGGAGAAGGAAGGGGAAATCTATATCGTCAGCGGTCCCATATTCTATGGCAATTCGAGACACAAGAAAATCGGCAAGAACAAGATTCCCGTGCCCGAAGCGTTCTTCAAGGTGGTGCTGTCGATGAAAGGCACTCCTAAAGCCATTGGTTTCATCTACAAAAACCAGTCGGGCAACAGGCCCAAGGGTGATTATGTCAACACCGTGGATGAGGTGGAGCGCATCACAGGAATAGACTTTTTCCCGTCGCTGCCTGATGACGTGGAAAACAGGGTGGAGGCAGAGGCAAACATCGACGACTGGATGTAGCTATTCAACTAATCCTATTTATTTGAACACAAAGACACAAAGAAACGAAGGTTTTATTTAGATACAAAGACAACAAGCGACTTAAAAGTCGCCACAAAGGCTTGCAGTGGGAAAACTTTGTGGACTTTGTTAGCAGCTTAGCTGCTCATTGTATCTTCCGTAAGCGAAAAATGCTTTGTTTCTTTGTGTCTTTGTGTTTAAAAATATACCAGCAGAATAGTTATATTGGATGTGAAAAATATAAAATAAGCTAAAAAATCGACGCATTTCTTTGCGGTTTCGCGAAAAAAAAGTATCTTTGCAAGCTGAAAGCGGCATGTTGTATGCCGAGGACAATAACAAAAGCGTAGAAAAACGTGAAAATAAAGGAAGTGTTGAGCGCCCTTGAACGATTCGCGCCTCTGCCTTTGCAGGAAGACTGGGACAATGCCGGCCTGCAAATCGGATTAACAGAGGCGGAAGCATCAGGGGCTTTATTGTGCCTTGACGTCAACGAGCAGATTGTTGACGAGGCCATTGCGAAGGGATGCAATATCATCGTTTCGCATCATCCGCTGTTGTTCCGCGGATTGAAGCGCATCAGTGGTGACGATTATGTGCAACGGGTTGTCATCAAGGCGATTAAGCATGATATATGTATCGTGTCGATGCACACCAATATGGACAATGCGCGAGGTGGGGTGAACTTCAAGATGGCTGAGAAATTGGGTCTCGCCAACGTGAGGTTCTTCGCCGAAAAACCAGGTGCGGATGCCGGAAGCGGAGTGGTGGGCGAGTTGCCCGAAGCCGTGTCGGCGGAAGATTTCGTGGCTGCCGTGAAGAAGGCGTTTGGAGTGGAATGTGCAATGTGCAATGAACTCCTGAAGCGTCCGGTCAAAACAGTGGCTATATGCGGAGGGGCGGGGGATTTCCTCCTGCCGCAGGCGATAGCCATGGGAGCTGACGCATTTATCACGGGCGAGATGCACTATCACGTCTATTTCGGACACGAACAGAAGATTCAGATATGCGTGATAGGGCATTATCAGAGCGAGCAATACACATCGGAAATATTTAAATCAATAATCAATGAGGCGTGTGAGGAACTGTCTGTATATCAGGCGGAGACAAGCACAAATCCAATAATTTATCTGTAAAAAGAACATGGCAAAGAAAGATCCAATGGATTTGTCGGTGGAAGACAAGCTGAAGACACTCTATCAGCTGCAAACCACCCTGTCGGCTATCGACGAGAAAAGGGCACTCAGAGGTGAGCTGCCTCTGGAAGTGGAAGACCTGGAAGACGAGATTGAAGGTCTCACAACACGTATTGACAAGATTCAGAACGAGATTGACGAGTTCCAGCACGCTGTGGTGACCAAGAAGGGTGAAATCCTTGAGGCTCAGACAAGCCTGGCCCGCTACAAGGCTCAGTTGGACGAGGTGAAGAACAACCGCGAGTATGACACCCTGAGCAAGGAAATCGAGTTTCAGTCGCTCGAAATAGAGCTTTGCAACAAGAAAATCCGCGAGGCCCAGAACCGCATCAACGAGAAGAATCTCGAAAAGAACCAGAACATGGAGCAGCTTGAAGACCGTCAGAAAGAGCTTGAACTGAAGAAGAGCGAGCTTGACGACATCATGGCTGAGACACGTGCTGAAGAGGAGCGCCTGAAGCTGAAAACACTCGAGTTGGAGGCAAAGATTGAGCCGCGTCTGCTGCTCTCGTTCCAGCGCATCCGCAAGAATGCCCGCAACGGTTTGGGTATTGTTTACGTGCAGCGTGATGCCTGCGGAGGATGCTTCAACAAGATTCCGCCACAGCGTCAGCTTGACATCAAGATGCACAAGAAAATCATCGTCTGCGAGTATTGCGGACGCATCATGATTGACCCTGAGTTGGCTGGTGTGAAGATTGACAAGCCGGGAGTGGAGGAGAAGAAGCCGCGCAAGCGCGCTATCCGCCGCAAGAAGGCTGAGGATGAGGAATAAAATAGGGGGGCGGGTTTCCGCCCCCCTTTTATGTAAGGATATTTTGGTAGTCAGGAATATCCTCAAGGAATAAATATTTTTGGTTGTCATAATCCATGCGGCAGCAGTAGTGCCTGATGCCGTTGCTCACCACAAGATAATCCACGTGAAGAAGCATATTATAGACGGTTATCTGGTCGAAAACCTTCTGTGTTATATTTACCGTGGGAGCCTTATATTCAACGATCATACGAGGCTTTAGCGAGCGGTCGTAAATCACACTGTCGCACCTGAGCTTCTTGTTGCCCACGCTGAGTTGAATCTCGTTGGCCATGAGAGCCTGAGGGTAGCCCTTGTGGTCAATAAGATAATGTATGAAATGCTGTCGCACCCATTCCTCGGGTGTGAGCCTCACGAATTTGCGCCTGAGAATGTCGAAAATTGCCGTGTTGCCATCGACATTCTTTATTTTTATGCCATATTTTGGCAGGTTTAGTTCATACATATATATAATAAGGTGTAAATAATGTATTTCAACTTGATTTTTCTGCTTTTTTATTTTGATAATTCGTCCGTTTTAGCTAACTTTGCACGGAAATGACGGGCGGAAGCTGCCTGACGGCTCATTTTTCGCCTGCAAAATTAATAAAATAATCTCAGAAAAAGCAATGGCAGAGACAAAAAATGCTACTTTTGACAGTATAATGCACGATTTGAAGCAGCGAAACTACTTGCCCATCTACTATCTGATGGGCGAGGAGTCGTTCTATATCGACAAGATTTCGGACTATATTGCCGAAAATGTGCTCACTCCTGAGGAGCGCGACTTCAACATGACGGTGATGTATGGTGCCGACGTGACCGGCAAGGATGTTGTCGAGGTGGCGAGGAGATACCCGATGATGTCGGAGCATCAGGTGGTGATTGTCAAGGAGGCCCAAAAACTGAAAGGTTTGGAGCCTCTTGAGAAATATGTCGAAAAACCGTTGGCATCGACCATTCTTGTCTTCTGCCACAAATACGGTGTCGCCGACAGACGAAAGAAGGTGTATTCGGAAATGGCTAAGGTGGGAGTGGTGTTCGAGAGCAAGAAACTCCGCGACCGTGACCTCATACCGTTTATCGGGAAATACCTTCAGGCGAGGGGAGCGAGCATCGACCCGAAGTCGGAGCAAATCATCGCCGACTCGATAGGTCCCGACCTCAACCGACTGACCAGCGAACTCGACAAGGTGCTCATTGCGTTGCCCGCCGATGACAAGCGGGTGACTCCCGAAGTGGTGGAAAGGCAAATAGGGGTGAGCAAGGATTTCAACACCTTCGAGCTGCGTGACGCCATAGTAAACCGCAATGTCTATAAGGCAAATCAGATAGCAAATTATTTTGACATAAATCCGAAGGCTGGCAGTTTCTACCAAATTCTCCCGTTGCTATTTAATTACTTTCAGAATCTGATGATCGCTTTTTATTGCCCTCAAAGAGCCAGTCAGGAAGCTGTTGCAAAATGGCTGGATTTGAAATCTCCATGGGCGGCGAAGGATTATATGACTGGCATGAGAAATTACTCGGGAATGAAAGTGATGCAGATAATTTCCAAAATTAGGGAAATAGATGCCAAAAGTAAGGGCATCGACAACCCAAATACACCCTCGGGAGAGTTGATGAAAGAGCTAATTTTCTTTATTCTTCACTGAGAAAAAGGTCTTTTTGAGGCTGTTTTTAGCTAAAAGGAGTGCTCGGCAAGAGCACTTTTTTTGTGCCCTTTTCTGTCATTATCAGTGCGTTATATATGATTTATCCCCTTCAAAACTCGCGTATTTTCAGCTTTTCGGAGGCTCGTTCAGAATATTCGAAAAACGCATTTTTGTGATGTTTTTGACTTTGATTCCGAAGGGTGAAATTTAGAGTTAAGGATTGTTTGCATTTTGTTTTCTGAATTTGGTTTTGTAAATCTAAACCAAGCGATAGGTGTGTTTAGATTTTAAAATGTAAATCTACAAACGTAAAGACGTGATTTATATTTAGAAATATGAATTTTAAAATCTGAATATTGGGATTTCAAAAGGCGAATGAATTATTATGCACGAACATAAATATCCTATATACACCTAAAAACCAATGGTTTAATTATATATTCATCTAAAAATCCCTTCTGATAAACGCTTTTTTCGATGTTTTTAGTGAATATCAGGTGTGTAATCGCAAAACATTATTAGTTTATAGTATTAAAAACCAATTAGTTATATAGAAATGTAAAAGTGATGGTTTGTAATGTATTTGGATAAATGATTTAGATTTGTAAATGTAAATATGGGTAAACAGTGATAGTTGATTTAGAATTTTAAAATTTAAATTCTTAAATCAAAAGTTTAATTTTCTAAATTATTCTCTCAATATTTGTATATTCCAAATTTTCTCTTTAACTTTGCAAATTGAATAGAAAACCAGGGTTTTATACCCTATTAACATAACATAGCAGCAATGAAAGACAGAATCAAGCAGATTATGGACGCTCAGCAGATGAGCCAACAGGCGTTCGCCGCCTTCATAGACATCTCAGCCGCTACGCTCAGTAGCATCTTCAACGGAAGGACCAAACCGACGTTGACAATCGTAGAGGCCATCAAAACGAAAATTCCCAACATCAATACCGACTGGCTGATGTTTGGCTCCGGAACAATGTTTAAAAGCCCGACAGAGACACCCGCAGTGTCTCCCTCCCCTACAAGCTCAAAATCCGAGCCGATGCTCGACTTCGGGTTGGACGACGGTTTCTCTCAGGAAAATGAAGTCAAGACAGAGCCTCAGACGAAGCCTGAAATAAAGAGTGTAAACAGTACACCTCGCGAAATGCCAAAAACGGAAATAAAATTTGTTGACAAACCTCAGAGGCATGTAGTGGAGATAAAGGTGTATTATGACGACTATACATACGAAAGTTTCTATCCTGCCTCAAAGAAATAATTTTGGGCTAAAAGTGATAAAAAGTAGCAATTCGTTTGGTAGTGTCTGTAATTTAGATTAACTTTGCAGCAAAATTGCGAAAGCATGCTTTGAATTAAGAATTAAAAGTTAAGAATTAAGAATTTAAAATTAAGAATTACGGAATGAAGAAATACGTCCTCGACTTGGAAGTGAGAAGTGTGGAGCGCATCAACGAGAAGTACTCGCTTTTGCGCCTGACTCACGAAGAAACATTGCCGGAGATGGTGCCTGGACAGTTTGTGGAGGTGAGGGTGGATGGCTCTCAAAACACATTCCTGCGCCGCCCGATTTCGATAAACTTTGTGGATAGGGAAGCCAACGAGCTTTGGCTTTTAGTGGCCGCTATTGGCGACGGAACACGCCATATCGTTAGCGTAAGCCCAGGTGAAAGGCTTAACTGCGTGCTGCCTTTAGGACGCGGTTTCACCATGCCTGAGTCAAAATCAGCCAAGGTGTTGCTTGTCGGAGGTGGCGTTGGCGTGGCTCCCCTGCTCTATATGGGTGCGGAACTGAAGCGCCAGGGTATTGAGCCGACATTCCTGTTGGGAGCCAGAAAAGCAGCCGATTTGCTCGAAATGGAATTATTTAATAAGTACGGGTGCGTATGCGTTACGACGGAAGACGGTTCGGAAGGCGAGAAGGGCTTTGTAACCAATCACTCTGTGCTTGGCGAGCATTTCGACATGATAGCCACCTGCGGTCCTAAGCCGATGATGGTGAACGTGGCAAAATATGCCGCAAAGGCTGGAGTGGAATGTGAGGCGTCGCTTGAGAATATGATGGCTTGTGGCGTGGGAGCCTGCCTGTGCTGTGTGGAGAAGACTACCGAGGGCAATCTGTGTGTATGTAAGGAAGGACCGGTGTTTAATATTAAGAAACTGTTATGGCATCTCTAAATGTAAATATAAAGGAACTGAAACTGAAGAATCCGGTGATGACAGCATCGGGTACATTCGGATATGGTTTGGAATTTGCCGATTTCGTTCCATTGGACGGTATCGGAGGTATCATAGTGAAGGGCACGACCCTCAAACCGCGTGAGGGCAACGACTATCCGCGCATGGCTGAGACACCGATGGGTATGCTCAACTGCGTGGGATTGCAGAACAAGGGTGTGGATTATTTCTGTGAGCATATTTATCCGCAGATAAAGGATATCGACACCAATATGATTGTGAATGTCAGCGGTTCGTCGCCTGAGGATTATGCCGAGTGTGCGGCACGCATCGATGCACTTGACAAGATTCCCGCCATTGAGCTTAACATCTCTTGTCCGAACGTAAGGGACGGAGGTATGGCCTTTGGTGTGACGTGTGCAGGAGCTGCAAGCGTTGTCAAGGCCGTGCGCGAGCGTTATCACAAGACACTTATCGTGAAGCTTTCCCCAAACGTTACCGACATCACAGAGATTGCCAAGGCTGTTGAGGCAGAGGGTGCCGACTGTGTATCGCTGATAAACACGCTGATGGGAACATCCATCGACATTGAGAAGCGTCGTCGCAGGTTGAGCATCGGAACGGGAGGCCTTAGCGGTCCTGCTGTAAAACCGGTGGCGGTGAGAATGGTTTGGCAGGTGGCAAGGGCGGTTAAAATCCCTGTTGTAGGTCTTGGCGGAATCATGACCGCTGAGGATGCCATCGAGTTTATCATGGCGGGAGCCACGGCAATAGAGATTGGCACCGCCAACTTCATCGACCCTACTGTGACAATCAAGGTGAGAGACGGAATCAATTCTTGGCTCGACAACCATGGATGCAAGTCGGTGGAGGAAATCATTGGAGTGGCGGAGTGATTTTTTAAAATGAAGAGTGAAGAATGAAGAGTGAAGAATGAAGTGAAACACTGAAACAGTGAAACACTGAAACAGTGAAACACTAAAGATTTTTTAATATAGAATTTAATACTTTATATATAAATATTATGAGCAACAAGTACATCGCCGTGAGCTATAAGCTCTATACGGTGGAGAATGGAGAGAGAGAATTTGTGGAAGAGGCAACGGCAGAGCGTCCTTTTCAGTTTTTAAGTGGTTTCGGGGTTACTCTCGAAGAGTTTGAGAAGCAGATTGCCGACCTTGAGGCAGGAGCAGACTTCGAGTTTGAACTTGACAAGGACAAGGCATACGGTGACCGTGAGGAGTCGCGCATACTTGACCTCGACCGGGATATGTTCTGCATTAATGGACATTTCGACCATGAGAATATATTCGTGGATGCCATAGTGCCATTGCAGAATGAGGATGGCAACAGGTTCTATGGTCGTGTCCTGGAAATCACCGACGACAAGGTGAAGATGGACCTCAATCACCCGCTTTCAGGCAAGACACTGTGCTTCTCCGGCAAGGTTATCGAGAGCCGCGAGGCAACAAAGGATGAGATTCAGGGCTTCATCAATCGCCTGAGCGGTGAGGGTTGCGGTTGCGGATGTGGCGACTGCGGAGGAGGATGTGACTGCGGTGATGATCATTGCGACTGCGGTGGCGACCATCATCATCATTGCGATTGCGGATGCCACTGATGAAGAATTAAAATATTAAAAGATTAAAAAATTAAAGAATTGAAGGAGTATTATGCGTAATATTTACGGTAATATCTTTACGCTTACGTCGTTCGGCGAGAGTCATGGCGAGGCCGTGGGTGGAGTGGTGGACGGTATGCCGGCTGGCATTGACATCGACCTTGACTTCATCCAGGCGGAGCTTGACCGTCGTCGCCCAGGTCAAAGTGCGATAACCACAAGCCGCAAGGAGGCTGACAAGGTTGAGCTGCTCAGTGGCGTGTTCGAAGGCAAATCGACAGGTTGCCCTATCGGATTCGTTGTGCGCAACACCAACCAGCACTCCCAAGACTATGAGAATATGCGCAACGTGTTCCGCCCCTCCCATGCCGACTATACATATACGACCAAGTACGGCGAGCGTGATCATCGTGGCGGCGGACGCTCGTCGGCGCGCATCACGATATCGCGCTGCGTGGCGGGAGCACTCGCAAAATTGGCTCTTAGGCAGATTGGCGTTAGCGTTACGGCATATACGTCGCAGGTGGGAGACATTGCCATAGACCCCGACTATCGCAATCATGACTTCTCAAAGATAGAAACCAATGCCGTGCGTTGTCCCGACCTTGAGGCTGCTGCACGCATGGAAAGTCTGATAACAGAGGTGAAGGGTCAGGGAGACACCATCGGTGGCATCATCACCTGTGTGGTGAAGGGCTGTCCCGTAGGTCTCGGAGAACCGGAGTTCGGCAAGCTGCATGCCGCCCTTGGTGAGGCAATGCTCGGCATCAATGCCGTCAAGGGCTTTGAGTATGGAGCTGGATTCTCGTGCGTAAACAAACGAGGCTCTGAACTAAATGATATTTTCACCCAGGGCTATCATACCGCCACCAACAACAGTGGAGGCATACAAGGCGGAATAAGCAACGGTGAGGATATATACTTCCGTGTGGCGTTCAAGCCGGTAGCCACACTGCTGATGGAACAACAGACGATAGACAAGGACGGCAATCCCACGACACTCACCGCCCGCGGACGCCACGACCCCTGCGTCCTGCCACGTGCGGTGCCCATTGTAGAGGCCATGGCTGCAATGACAGTATTGGATTATTATCTGCTGTCAAAAACGGTAAGAATGTGATTTTGAAGGCAAAGATGTATAAAAATATTTTAAATGGCATTCTTTATTCTTAAAATTTACATAAATTAAGAATAAATATTTGCAAACCTTTGGCACATTGTAAAAATGTTGCTACCTTTGCATCGTATTAAGCTATCAATGGGGCTTGTGAAAGTCCCAAATTTTAGTTAAGTCTAGTTTAGTTTTTGTGTTGGTTAGGGGCGGTCGTTTGGCCGTCCCTATTTTGATTTTAAGAATCAAGTATGAAGTATTAATTTTAAAATAAGTTTGTTATGGACGGATTATTATGCAAAATAAAGGCTCATTTCGTCATCATGCAGGACATGGAGGACGAACAGGAGATAGTGAAGCAGATCACGAGTGGAGTGAGTTTCAGGGGCGCCAACCTTTGGGTGCTTATCTTTGCTATTTTCATTGCTTCACTTGGGTTGAATGTCAACTCCACTGCGGTAATTATCGGAGCGATGCTCATATCGCCGCTTATGGGTCCTATCATCGGTATGGGATTGGCTATGGGTATCAACGACCTCAACCTTATGCGCCGTGCAGTGAAGAATTTCGGTGTGGCAACACTCATAAGTGTGCTCACGGCGATGGTGTATTTCCTTATCACCCCGTTGGGTGAGGCACAGTCGGAGCTTCTTGCCCGCACTTCTCCTACTATTTACGACGTGCTCATAGCCACCTTCGGTGGTGCAGCTGGTATTCTTGCTCTCTGCACCAAGGGCAAGGGAAATGTCATCCCCGGAGTTGCGATAGCCACGGCATTGATGCCGCCATTGTGTACTGCCGGTTATGGTCTTGCCACGGGGCATTTCCTGTATTTCCTCGGAGCGTTTTATCTCTTCTTCATCAACACCGTGTTCATCAGCCTTGCCACATACGTTGGTGTACGTCTTATGCGTTTCCATCGTCTTGAATTCCAGAATCCGGCACTTGCAAAGAAGGCTCAGCGCATGGTTATGGGTATCGCTATCGTGACGATGATTCCCGCAACTTTTTTGACTATTGGAATTGTTAGGCGCAGTATCTTCGACAACAAGGTCAACTCGTTCGTCAAGGTGGAACTCTCGCAACCGGGAACGCAGGTGCTATCGAGCAACATTGATGAGGACAATCAAGTCTTGAATATAGTGGCGGTAGGTAAGGAAATAAACAATGCTAAGGAGGAGGCTGCCAAAAAGCGTATGGAGCAATATGGTTTGGGTAAATATACCCTGAACATCATTCAGGGCGAAGGTTCCGACAGCATACTCTCGTTGAGCAACAAACTGACTCAGATGAACAACAGTCGTGATGACGAGCGAAAGAAGCTCGTGGCGATGTCCGCCGAGATAGGTGAGCTAAACTCACGTCTTGACTCCTATACGAAATACGAGACATTGACTCAGGAGGTGTGCAGCGAGATGAAGGCTCTTTATCCTCAGGTTAAGGCGGTGAGCATATCGCGTGTTTCTCAGTCGAGTCGCGACACCACGGCTGTTAAGCGTTTTGTGGCAGCCATCATCTCCTTGGACGACAAGGCTCGTATCTCTCCCGCCGACAAGACCAAGCTCCACGATTGGCTTCAGGCAAGAATCAAGGCCGACAGTCTTGTCGTGGTGTATTAAGGGCAGCATAAAAATCTGTATAAAACAAATAAGGGATGAAACCTCAGCGAGGAATCATCCCTTTTAGACTGGTGAATTGGGTAACTATTTTTATTTGAGCCTCTTGTCGGATTCGAACCAACGACCCCGAGATTACAAATCACGTGCTCTGGCCAACTGAGCTAAAGAGGCGGGTGGGCAAGCTACTCACATCGCGCCGCTACAACCAACTACCTTTGCTACGTTCCCGTCCTGGAGGATTCGAAGGGAGCTGGCCGTGTAAGACTTGCCCGTCTTTTTTCTTAAGCGGGTGCAAAGGTAGGCATTTTTTTTCGATTATGCAAACTTTTCGAGGGAAATTTTGCTTTTTTATGGCATTTTATTTGATTATGTGCCCTATATTTCGTAACTTTGCACCGAAAATCTTAAATTTTTGATAAATGACTACAGAAGAATACATTCAATTAAGAGCTTTTGCGCGTGTTGACGGCACCTACGTCGGAATACTTTGGATAACCAGTTTCGCCTGTTATCTCGGTGGACTTACCTCGCCGATGTTAGGGCTTATTGCCGGCATCATTGCCATCATAAGTCCGTTCTTTGCAGCAAAACGCCTGACCAAGTTCCGCGACGATATCCGCGATGGCGAGATAACCGGCAAGCGTTCCATGCTGTATTATTCACTGATGTTTTTCTATGCCTCGCTTTTGTTTGCGCTGGTTCAGTATCTCTATTTCGCCTTCATCGACGGTGGTTATCTGATGCGCGAATACACGTCGCTGCTTTCTTCCGATGAGATGAAGGAGGCGATGAAGGTGTATGGCATAACATACGAGCAAATGATGCAGGGATTGAAGGAGTTTGCGGACGCGTCGCCGATAATGACGGCTCTTAACATCATGACGATGAACATCACCATTGGCATCTTTCTGAGCCTGCCGGTGGCGTTGGTTGTGAAAAGGGGAGTAAAAAGGAGTTAAAGGAGTTAATGGAGTTAAAGGAGTTAAAGACATATGTTTTAGCTTTCTGAACTCCAAAAATTTGGTAAAACAGAAACGAATAATATATGGATTTTACAGGTAATGAAATACAGATGACCATACGTCTTGCCGTGGCTATGCTTTTGGGCGGACTTATTGGTATAGAACGTGAATACCGTGCGAAGGATGCGGGATTCCGCACTCATTTTCTTGTGGCATTGGGTAGTGCGCTTTTCTGCATAGTGTCGCAGTTTGGCTTCGGATTCGAGTTGAAGGATTCCTCGCGAGTGGCTGCGCAGGTGGTGTCGGGCATAGGTTTCTTGGGTGCAGGCACTATCATTTTCCAAAAGAATGTGGTGCGTGGACTTACCACTGCCGCTGGCCTGTGGGTTACGGCTGCCATCGGTTTGGCTTGCGGCACGGGAATGTTTATCGCCGCGGTAATGACCACGCTTATGGTGCTCATTGGTCTTGAGATACTTAGTGTCATCATTCCGCGTGTCAGCACCTCGGTTGTGATGCTGTCGTTTTCTGCCACCTCGCAGGAGAGCGTGAAGAAGGCGATAAAGGAAATCAGGCGCAATTGCATTGAGATAATGTCCTACGAACTGAAGGAGCGCAAGACGAGTCATGGCGAGATTTTCGAGGCAAGCCTCTCGATGAAGGTCAAGCGCGACAACCGCAATGAGAAACTCATAGAATATCTCAACGAGTTTGACGATGTCACAATCTCCAGTGTTGAATAATCTTTCTTATTCTATGCGGATAGTGAGCGTTGTGCGGTCGAAGAATATGCCTTCGCCCTCGATGAATCTTGGCAGTGTGCCGTTTTCGGCGAGGGCGTGAGGCGAGCCTATGGTCAGTGTGCGGCTGTTGTCGCCCTGTTTTTCCATAAGCCATACGTTGTCGGAAATCTGCAGAGCCATGCTGACATCATGCGTGGATAGAAAAATGATTTTTCCCGTTTCCCTTGCCAATGACCTTAGCAATCGCATCATCTCCACCTTGCTCGGAAAGTCGAGGAAAGCGGTGGGCTCGTCGAGATAAATCACCGGTGTTTGTTGTGCCAAAGCCTTGGCAATCATCACCTTCTGACGCTCTCCGTCGCTGAGGGTGTCGATCATTCGATTGCCAAGTTCGGATATGCCTACCATCTCCAAGGCCTTGTCAACGATGCGGTTGTCCTCTTCGCCGAGCGAACCCCAGAAGCCTGTGTATGGCGAACGCCCAAGGGCAACCATCTCCCTTGCCGACATATTCTGTATGTCGGGTTTTGATGTCAGCACCACACCGATGAGCCTTGCCAACTGCTTGTCTGAGTATTCCGTGATGTCCTTGTCGGCAATGAGAATATTGCCCTCCAGTTTCGGTAGGAATCCCGACAAGGTTTTAAGCAGTGTGGATTTTCCCACACCGTTGGCTCCAAGCAGGCAGGTGAGTTGTCCCTCACACAGGCAACCGTTGAGGTCGCTGGCTATCGTCTTGACATTCTTCGACTTTGATCCGTAGCCGATACACAAGTCCTTGATTTCTATTCTGTTCGGCATATTTTCTGAGTGATGATTGTTCAGCATCCCTTGTGGGTCATGATATTCAGCACCATGTCGTCGGTGGCTCTCATGGCATCGGCTCCGATGCTTGTGAGGTTGTGGATGCTCTTGTCAACATCGTCGTCGATGATGCCCTCCGCGCTTGTCACGCTCTTGCCCTCCATTGAGAGCAGTGCTGAAAGGATGGCGGTTGAGACACCCGACGAAATCTTCAAGGCACAACTGGGTTTGGCGCCGTCGCATATCATGCCGGTGAGGTTGGCAATCATGTTCTTCACCGAATGGCAGATGCGCTGGTAATCGCCTCCCATAAGGTAGGTGATACCGCAACTGCTGCCGATGCTTGCCACCACGCATCCGCAGAGAGCGGAGAGCTTGCCGAGGCTCTGCTTGATGTATATGGCAGTCAAGTGGCTGAGGGTCAATGCCCTTATCAGTTCTTCCTCAGTGTTTTCGTTTTCGATGGCATACACCACAACGGGATTTGTGGCACAGATGCCCTGGTTGCCGCTGCCGCTGTTGCTCATCACCGGAATCATAGCTCCTCCCATACGGGCATCGCATGCAGAGGCAGTCTTGGCGATGATATGCGAGAATATGCTGTTGCCGAAGATGCCCTTGGCGAGTGGACGGTCGATGGTTTTGCCGAGGTTGTGACCGTAGTTGCCGAGGATGGCATCGTGGGCGGCCTTCATGTTGTATTCCTTGGTTTGGAGGATGAAGCGGATTTCTTCCAATGGGGCCTCGGTAGCGAAGTCATGCACCATCTTTAGGTTGAGCCGGATGTCTTCGTCTTCTTTTTGTGGGGAGAGGGGGGCTCGCGAGCAAAACTCGCGAGAACGGTGGCTGCTGGCTGATTCCACTTTTGGGGGATAGGTGAGGTCTATTTTCACCTCGCCGCCGGCGTTTTCTATGTAGATGAAACGGGTGTGGCTGCCGGAGATGATGGCCTTTGAATGGAGGGGAGCGGAGGGGGCTGCTGCATAGCAGGTGACTTCAATGTAGAGCTTCTCGGTGATTCCCTCCTTGAGTTTTATGTTGATGTCGTGCTCCTGCATGTATTTTTTGCCCTCGGCAAGGGTGGCAGGAGTGAGGTCGCGCAATACTTCCAACTGATATTCCGAACGGCCGATGCATGCTCCTAAAGCCACGGCAATGGGGAGTCCTATCATACCAGTGCCTGGGATGCCCACTCCCATGGCGTTTTTCAATATATTGGCGGAAAGCAAGACTTCGATTCTTTCGGGCATTGTTCCGAGAGCCTCCTTAGCCCTTGCCACGGCAAGAGCTACCGCCATCGGTTCAGTACAACCGATGGCTGGCACTACTTCCTTGTGTATCAGAGAGATGATTCTCTCTCTCGTTTCCTTATCTAACATTTTATTGTCCAAGTTTTTTTATTTCTTGTAATTGTCAATACCCAACTGCAGATAGTCGATATAGGCATTGATGTCCTCGTCATACGAGCGGGAACCGGCGAGGGGCTTGCCCTCGTTGTCTATCAATACATAGAACGGCTGGGTGTTGGCTCCGAACTTCACTCTCTGCAGATAACTCCACTTGTCGCCTACAGTGCGCAGGGTGCGCTGCTGACCGTTCTCAGTCACTGTAATAGGTTCTGGGAGCGGTGTCTTGTCGTCAACATACAGAGAGATGAGCACATACTTCTCGTTGAGCATGTCAGCAACCTTCGGGTCTGTCCAAACGGCAGCTTCCATCTTGCGGCAGTTGACACAACCGAAGCCGGTGAAGTCAATCATAACCGGTTTGCCCTCAGCTTTTGCGGCAGCCATACCTGCCTCATAGTCATGGTATTTGGCTTCCACGGATGCCTTGTAGAGATTGAAGTCCTGGGTGTTCATTGGAGGTGCGAATGCACTGATGGCCTTCAATGGTGCACCCCACAATCCGGGAATCATATAGATGGCGAAGGCAAGTGAAATCATTGCCAGGAAGAATTGTGGCACATTGGTGCGGTTGCCCTCGTCGTCATGCGGGAACTTAAGCCAACCGAGGAGATAAATGCCGAGAAGACCGAAGATGACAATCCACAGCGCGAGGAATGTCTCGCGATCGAGGATATGCCAACCGTAGGCAAGGTCGGCCACCGACAGGAACTTCAACGCGAAGGCAAGCTCGATGAATCCTAACACTACCTTCACCACATTCATCCAACCGCCTGACTTGGGAGCTGACTTGAGCAGGCTCGGGAACATGGCGAAGAGGGTGAACGGGATGGCAAGTGCGATGGCAAAGCCAAGCATACCGATGGTGGGCGCGAGGATGCTGCCCTGGGTGCTTACTGCCACGAGCAGGAATCCGATGATAGGACCTGTGCATGAGAAAGACACGAGGGTGAGGGTGAACGCCATGAGGAAGATGCTCAGCATACCGCTGGTATTCTCCGACTTGGCGTCAATCTTGTTGCTCCATGATGAAGGCAGTGTGATTTCGAACGCTCCGAAGAAGGAGGCGGCGAACACTACCAGCAGCAGGCAGAAGAAAATGTTGAATATAGCATTGGTGGAGAGAGCGTTAAGTGCGCTCGCACCGAAGAGCATTGTCACTACAAGACCCAATACCACGTAGATGACCACGATGGAGATGCCGTAGGTGACGGCTTCGCGGATGGCCTTTGAGCGCTCCTTGTTGCGCTTGAGGAAGAAGCTTACGGTCATGGGGATGATGGGCCATACGCAGGGGGTGAGAAGGGCAAGGAAACCACCGACGAAACCTGCGAAGAAAATATAGAAAAGAGAGGAGTCGGTGGGGGTGTCCTCGTATGTCTTCAGCTCGCTGATGACCGGAGACCATAGGGCGGCGGCATCAGTGGCGGGGGGATTAACGGCGGCTGCATCGGTGGCGGCTGTATCGGCAGGGGCGGCTGTATCAGCGGCGGGGGCATCGGAACCCGACGCTGACGCGCCAGGCACTGGGGCTGACTCAGAGGGGGCGGCGGCTTCCTTGGCGGGGGCTTCCTTAGCGGCGGCTTCCTTGGCGGCATCCTTGGATATGGCGGGGGATTTGCCGCTCTTGGTCAGGGATACCTGGGTGGGCGGGAGGCATGTCTCGTCGTTGCAGGCACCGAACTCGAGATAGCAGTCAATGGAGTATTCGGGTTTTGTAAATTTGATTTTCTGTATGAAGGTTACGCTGCCCTCAAAATAGCGCAGCTTCATGCCGAACATATTGTCGAACTGTGATATTTCCTTACCCTTGTGAGTCAGTGAACCAACAGTCTTCACACCGTCCATTTTGACAGGATTGAACGTGGCGGAAATAGGGCCGTCGTTTCCAAGACCGGTTGAATACACATGCCAACCGTTGTCAATCTTTGCGGCAAACACAATCTGCGCCTCGTCGCCGCTTAGCATCTCCAGTTTGGATGTAAAATGCACTGGGTCAAGCATCTGCGCATTTGCGCATACTGTTACGACGAGCATCGTAAGGATAGATAATAATTTTCTCATTTCGTATTGTTTTTTTTAGTTTAACCTATATATATAACAAGGTAATAATAATATAAGGTATGAAATCTTACAAAAATTAACTCTTTTAAGTCTTTTTATCTTAAATCAAGCTCCACTGGGCAATGGTCGCTTCCCATAATATCGGTGTGAATCTTGGCATCGGCGATTCTCTCGTCCATTCGTTTCGACGTCACGAAGTAGTCAATGCGCCACCCCGTGTTCTTCTCCCTTGCCTTGAACCGGTATGACCACCATGAGTAGGTTACCTGTTCGGGATAAAGATGGCGGAATGTGTCGGTGAATCCGCTTTCAAGCCAATGTGTGAATTTTCCCCTTTCCTCGTCAGTGAATCCTGGGTTCATGCGGTTGGTCTTTGGATTCTTGAGGTCAATCTCCTGATGCGCCACGTTGAGGTCTCCGCATACGATTACCGGCTTTTTCCCGTCGAGAGCCTTGAGATATGCAAGGAAGTCGTCCTCCCATCTCATTCTGTAGTCAAGCCTCTTAAGCCCGTCCTGAGCATTGGGCACATATACGCACACGAGGAAGAACTCCTCCATTTCGAGAGTGATGACACGTCCCTCGTGGTCATGCTCGTCAATTCCTATGCCGTATGTGACATTCAGTGGCTGGTGTCTTGTGAATACAGCCGTACCCGAATATCCCTTCTTCTCGGCATAGTTCCAGTAGGATTGATATCCCTCAAATTCGAGGTCGAGTTGTCCCGCCTGCATCTTGGTTTCCTGCAGACAGAAGAAGTCGGCGTCGAGCTGCTTGAACACATCGCCGAATCCCTTGCCGGCGCAAGCCCTGAGTCCGTTAACATTCCATGATATGAATTTCATAAAGTCCTTAGATTTAATCAAATAAGGGAGCGAATTGTTATCCGCTCCCTATACAAATGTCTTATAATTAAAATTTCGCCATCTTGATGGCGTCTATTGCACATTCGTCACCCTTGTTACCTAATTTTCCGCCGCTTCTGTCCTTAGCTTGTTCCATGTTCTCGGTGGTCAGCAGACCGTAGATGATAGGAATCTCGCTTGACGCGTTGAGCTTGGCAATGCCGTAGGTAACTCCCTGACAGATATAGTCGAAATGGGGTGTCTCGCCTCTGATAACGCTTCCGAGGATGATGATGGCGTCATATTCGCCTCTCATTGTCATCTGATGTGCGCCGTAGATGAGTTCGAAACTTCCCGGCACCGTTTTCACGTGGATGTTCTCGGGCAGTGCTCCGTGCTTTTCCAGGGTGGAGACAGCGCCATTGAGCAGTGCGTCGGTGATTTCGGGGTTCCATTCCGCCACGACTATGCCGAAGCACATGTTGCTTGCGTCGGGTATTGACTTGCTGTCGTAGTCAGACAGGTTGTGATAAGCTGTAGCCATTTACTTGGATGCGCGTTCGATATACTTGTCAATTGTCTGATACTGCATCGAGTAGAAGTACTTCGTCTTAACCTCCTTGTAGAGTTCGAGAGCCTCGGCAGTCTTACCCTGGCTTTCGAGGATTTCTCCGGCCTGGATGAGGAAAGTGGGCGAGAGGCTGTTGTTGTCAGCCTTCTTTGCAGCGTTCTTCAGGTGGTTGACAGCCTTGTCGAGCTGGTTGAGGTGGGCGTAGGCATTGCCGAGGGCACCCTCAGCGGCAGGGCTGATCATTTTGTCGTCCTGTGCGTCATACTCCTCAAGATACTTTGCAGCCTCAGTCCACTTGCCGAGCTGGGCATAGCAGAGTCCTGCATAGAGATTTGCGAGGTTGCCGGCATCGGTGCTGCTGAATTCATCAGCCACCTTCAGGAAACCTGCGTATCCTGCTCCGTCGCCATTGAGAGCCTTCTCGAAAAGCTCCTGCTGGAAATACTCCTGTCCCTTGGCGAGCGCTGTGCTTGCCTTGTCCTCACGTGGAGCGGACACATACTGCTTGTAAACAACTACACCGGCTACTACCACAATTACTGCGAGTACGCCTGTGATGATGGCCTTCTTATACTTGAGGAAGAAGGCCTCTGATTTGTTAAGGGTCTCCTCGAAGCCGAGAGCGCCCTCTTGTTCATTAATGTTTGCCATTTATTGTCTTTTGTTTTATTTTTTTCTTTTGTTTTGCGTGCCTTAGACACAATTTCGGGGCAAAATTACCAAAAAAATAGCAGATAATGAAATTTATTGCAGACTTTTTTTGCTTTTAACGGCAAAAACTTGTAACTTTGCACTAAAAATACGGATTTTAGGCCAATGATTCTTGAAAAATTGACAATAATGAACTACAAGAACATCGGTGAGGTCACTCTTGACTTCTCGCCGAAAGTCAATTGTTTTATCGGACACAACGGTGTCGGTAAGACCAATGTTCTTGATGCCATACACTATCTCTCATTCTGTCGAAGCAGTATCAACTCCATTGATTCGCAGGTCATACGCCACGGCGAGGACTTCTTCATGATTGAGGGCAGATACTCCACCGACGAGGGTGAACCCGAGACGGTGTATTGCGGAATGAAGCGCGGCACCAAGAAGCACTTCAAGCGCAATGGCAAGGAATACCGCCGCCTCTCGGAGCATATCGGGCTTATACCTGTTATTATGGTGGCGCCTGCCGACAATATGATTATCGACGGACTGAGCGAGGAGCGCCGCCGGCTGATGGATATGGTCATATCCCAGTTTGACCATGCCTATATCGACCATCTCTCGCGTTATGCCAAGGCATTGCAGCAGCGCAACTCACTGCTCAAACAGGAGGATGAGCCTGATGCCGCCCTTATGGATGTGCTGGAGGAGCAGATGGGGTATGAGGGCGAACGTATCTTTGCCGCCCGTGAGGCTTTTGTCAACGAGCTGATACCCGTATTCCAGCATTACCACCAAGCCATCTCGGGCGGTCGCGAGCAGGTGGGCATAAGTTATGAGTCTCATTGCCAACGGGGTTCCCTGTGCGAGATCATCCGCCGCGACAGGATGAAGGACCGCGCCGTGGGATATTCCCTGCACGGTGTTCACCGCGACGACCTGCTGTTCACCATCGGCGACCATCAGATGAAGCGCGAGGGCAGTCAGGGGCAGAACAAGACGTTCGCCATAGCCCTTAAACTGGCACAGTTTGATTTCCTCAAGCGCACCGCCTCACATACAACGCCGTTGCTGCTGCTCGACGATATCTTCGACAAGCTTGACTCCGATAGGGTGGGGCGCATCGTTGAGATAGTGAGTTCGTCGGGATTCGGACAGATTTTCGTCACCGACACCAACCGCGAGCATCTCGACAAGATTCTCGCCCGTTCGGGTGGTGACTATAAGATAATTGAGGTGAAAGGAGATTGGTGAGCCTATGTTCAGACGTGATGTTAAGACAATCAAGGACTTGGTGATGCAGAACCTGCGCGCCAACGGTCTCGAAACGCCTCTTCTTCAGAAGCGGCTCATTGATGCATGGCCGGAGGTGGCAGGGCCGTCAGTTGCCCGTTTCACCCGTGATGTGTATATCTATAACCAGGTGCTCGTGGTTCATCTCACTTCGCCTGTGCTCAGGGTGGAGCTTGGCATGCGCCGCCAGACGTATATCGACAAGCTCAACCATTATGTCGGGGCAACGGTTATCACGGACATACGATTTAATTAGGTTTTATCCACAGATTTCCACGGATAAGAATTTTAATTGGATTTCCACAGATTTTGGCTGCGCGCAATGTTTACCTTGCCTTAAAAGAATTAGGAATGAAATCTGTGATAATCTTCTCCTTAATTTTCATCTGTGTTAATCTGTGATCCCCAAAACGGTGTCCATCTTGATGTCGTGCTCCTCCGTGGGAATATCATCGAGGAGCTGGAAGGGGAAACATACACCTATTATATATATATAAGGCAGGAGAAGCGGCAGGAAACGGTCGTAGTAGCCCTTGCCGCGCCCTAACCTGTTGCCCTGCCTGTCGAAAGCCATGCCGGGGATGATGGCAAGGTCAATCGCCTGATAATCCGCAAACACCTCGCCACAAGGCTCCATTATTCCGAAAGCACCTTCTTTCAAGTCGCTTTTGCCCGTATATCGGCGAAGCACCATGGATGTATCTCCCGTCACTTGGGGTAACAAGACCGTTTTACCCTCGCTTGCCATCTTTTCGATGACTGGAGTAATGTCCACTTCGTCGCTTAGTGGATAATACATCATGATGGTCTTGGCGGCATTGAGCCTTTCCTCTGCCAGGAGCCTTTCGCATATACAAAACGACATTTCCCGCAGCTTTTCCGCGGGAAATGCACGCTTTCTGTCACGTATCTGTTTTCTGAGTTCCTTTTTCCGTGTCATAAATTATTTTGGGATGACTCCTTCTTCGGGAATGCCGCCTTGCGCCTGAACACGTCGAGGGTTTTGGCTATGGCAGGGTCGTCCTGGTTAAGATATTGCGTCCATGCCTCGTCGTTGAGCATGTTGTAGATGATGCGGCTGTTGATGTATCTCTCAAGCAGCTTATGCGACTTCTTTATCATGAGGTTGCGGCGCTTTAGGCCGTTCTTGTTGGCAAACTCGGCGAATTTCTCCACCGTGTTCTGCTTCACGAGATAAGCCGACAGCTCCTTCATCTCGGTGAACTCTTTCATCTTCTGACGGTTGTTGTCAGTGTAATTGAACGCGAACTGCAATATAAGTCCCGACATCGAGGCCTCCTTGTAGTATGATGTGACATTGGTGGTGTCCTCGGGCACGAAGATATCGGGAGTAATGCCACCGCCTCCATACACCACTCTTCCGATGGAAGTGTGATAAGCCTTGCCGCTGTGGCGTATGCTGTCCTGCGAGAAGAACTCGCCGTGCTGGTATCTTTCGAGCAAGTCTTCCTCATAGCTCTTCTCGTCGCCCATGGTATATGGTTTCTGTATGCACCTGTCCGATGGGGTGTAGTAGCGGGCTATGGTGAGACGTATCATCGATCCGTCGTTGAAGGGCATTGGCTGCTGCACAAGTCCCTTGCCGAAAGAGCGTCTGCCGATGATGGTGGCGCGGTCGTTGTCCTGCATGGCACCGGCGAAAATCTCTGATGAAGAGGCAGATGCCTCGTCGATGAGCACCACCAACGGGATGTGCTGATAAGAGCCGCGCCCGTCGCTGCGGTATTCCTGACGTGGCGACTTCCTTCCCTGTGTATATACGATGAGTCTTCCCTTTGGCAGGAACTCGTTTGCCATCTGCACTGCCGAGGCGAGGTATCCGCCGAGATTGCCGCGCAGGTCGATTACGAGGTTTTCCACGCCCTCCTGCGACAGTTTTGCCAGTGCGATGAGCAGTTCGGGATAAGTGTTCTCGCCGAAGTTCTTCACCTTGATATATCCCGTCTCGTCATCTATCATATATGTCGATGTGATGCTCTTCTGAGGGATTTCTCCGCGAGTGACGGTGAATTCCTTCACCTTCTTCTCGCCGTATCTGATGATGCCTAATTTCACCTTGGTGTCCTTGGGTCCTTTCAGCCGTCGCATTGCCTCCTGGTTGGTCACCTCCTTGCCCACGAAGGGTTTGCCGTCAACGCTCACGATTTTGTCTCCGGCGATAAGTCCCGCCCTTTCCGCAGGTCCGTTGCCTATTACGTTCTGCACCCGGATGGTGTCCTGACGTATGGTGAACTCGATGCCCACGCCCGAGAAAGAGCCTTTCAGGTCGTCGTTGGCTGCCTGCACGTCCTGTGCGCTGATATACACGGAGTGGGGGTCAAGCTCAGCGAGAATCTGCGGCATGGCCTTCTCCACAAGCTGGTTTACGTTGACCGTATCAACATACTGGTCGTCAATGATATGCAGCAGGTTGTTTATCTTGTTGCTGCTTGAGTTGATGATGCTCAGCCGGTTGCCGGAGAAGTGGTTGGCGTAGAAAGTTCCGATGAGTATTCCCACCACCACGCACACTGCCATAATCAGCGGCATATACTTGTTTTGCCTGTTTTTGCTCATAGTGTTATTTTTTATATTTATTCACATGGTATGAATTCCACCTTGATGCCCGCTTGCCTGAGGAGGTCGATGCCGTCGCTCAGCCGGTATTCCCGGGCATACACCACTCGTTTTATTCCCGCCTGGATGATGAGCTTGGCACATTCTATGCATGGCGAGTCGGTGACGTAGAGCGTGCTTCCCTCGCTGTTGTTGGAGCTGCGTGCCAGTTTGGTGATGGCGTTTGCCTCGGCGTGCAGCACGTATGGGCGTGTCACGTTGTTTTCGTCCTCGCACACGTTGGGGAATCCGCTTGGCGTGCCGTTATAGCCGTCGCTGATGATCATCTGGTCTTTCACCACCAGTGCTCCCACCTGTCGGCGCTTGCAGTAGCTGTTTTCCGCCCATATCTGCGCCATTCTCAGATAGCGCAAGTCAAGCATATATTGTTTCTCGTCCATAATTTTATCCACAGATTTCCACAGAATTTATTTTTAATTGATTATCACAGATTCTTTTATCCACAGATTTCCACAGAAAATAATCTGTGTGAATCCACTTTAAAATACTCATCAGTGAGAATCTGTGATCCTCTTAATCCCATTCCGCTTCAGCAGTGCGTCTATGGTCGGCTCGCCGCCGCGGAATCTCTTGTATAGAGTCATCGGATGCTCCGTGCCGCCCTTCGAGAGGATGCAGTCGCGGAATCTCTGGGCGGTCTTTTGGTCGAAGATGCCGTGCTTCTTGAACACGCTGAACGCGTCGGCGTCGAGCACTTCCGCCCATTTGTAGCTGTAGTATCCGGCAGCATATCCCCCCGCCATAATATGGCTGAACTGCACTGTCATGCAGGTGTCGGGAAGCTGTTCGGTCACCATCGCCTTCGCCCATGCCTTCTTCTCAAACTCCATGATGTCTTCGTCAAACGGGTCTTTAAGAGTGTAGTAAGCCATGTCGAGAAGCCCGAAGCTCACCTGCCTCATGCAGCTGTAGGCGGCATTGTAGTTGCGGCTCTTCACTATGCGGTCGATGAGTTCGTCGGGCAGTGGCTCGCCCGTCTGATAATGGAAGGCGAAGGTGCGCAGGAATTCCTTTTCCACTGCGTAGTTTTCCATAAACTGCGAGGGCAGCTCCACGAAGTCCCATCTCACGTTGGTTCCGCTCAGGCTCTCAAACCGGGTGTTGGCGAACATGCCGTGCAGCGAGTGTCCGAATTCGTGCAGGAATGTCTCAACCTCGCCCAGTGTGAGCAGTGCCGGTTTCTCGTCGGTGGGTTTTGTGAAGTTCATCACCACGCTCACGTGCGGACGTACGTTCACTCCCTTGCGGTCGATGAATTGTCCCTGGTATTCGGTCATCCAGGCTCCGCTTTGCTTGCCCTTGCGGGGATGGAAGTCGGCATAGAACACCGCCAGATAAGAACCGTCGCGGTCGAACACCTCGTATGCCTTCACGTCGGGGTGATACACTTTGATGTCCTTGTTTTCGCGGAATGTGATGCCGTAGAGCCTTGTTGCCAGGCCGAACACGCCTTCAATCACCTTGTTCAGTTCGAGGTAAGGCCTGAGCATCTCGGCGTCGATATTGTATTTCTCCAATTTGAGCTTGTGACTATAGAATCCGAAGTCCCACGGCTCAATTTTGAAGTCCTTTCCCTCGGTCTTGCGGGCATATTTCTCGACGGCCTTGACCTCCTTGACGGCTGTGGGCTTGTATGCGTCGATGAGCTGGTCGAGCAGTTTATACACGCTTCGCCTGTTGCCTGCCATGCGTCTTTCGAGCACGTAGTCGGCGTAGGTCTTGTATCCGAGCAGCTGTGCGATTTCGCGTCTGAGGTTTATGAGCCTCTTGCATATCTCGCGGTTGTCCTCGCTGTTGCCGTGGCATGCCACGGTGTTCTTTGCCATATACATCTGCCGGCGCAGTTCGCGTTGGGTGGAGTAGGTCATGAAGGGGTTGTAGCTTGGGAAGTCGAGTGTGAACACCCATCCATCCTTTTCCTGCTCCTTGGCTGCCTGTGCGGCTGCCTCGCGTGCCGTTTCGGGCAGTCCGTCGAGTTGTGCCTCGTCGGTGATGTGCAGTTGGTATGCCTTGTTTTCCTTCAGCATGTTCTGCGAGAACTGCAGCGATAGCATTCCTGCTTCCTCGGTCAGTTGTCTGAGTTTCTCCTTGCCCTCGTCGTCGAGCAGTGCCCCGCTGCGTACGAGTCCTTGGTATGTGTCTTCGAGCAGCACTTTCTCTTCGGGCGTGAGACGGCGGTGGTGGCGGTGCACGTGCTTGATTCTCTCGAAGAGCACGGGGTTGAGTCTCACGTCGTTGGCGTGCTTGGTGAGCATGGGCTGAATCTTCTGTGCCAGTGCGTCCATCTCGTCGTTGGTGTCGGCGCTCATGAGGTTGTAGAAAGCCGTTGACACCTTGTCGAGCACTGCGTAATAGTGTTCCTTGCCCTCCTCGCGGTAGATGATGGTGTTGTCGAATGTGGGCTTCTCGGGGTTGTTCGTGATTTTCTCAATCAGTTCGTCGTCACGCTTTATTCCCTCAACAAATGCCTCCTCCACGTCGGCGAGTGTGAAGTCGCCGAAGGGAACTGTCTCGTGCAATGTCTTGTATTGCTCAAAAAACGGATTTTTATGTATCTGTTCACTCATAATTTTTCAAACTTTTCTTAACGGCTGCAAAGTTACAAAATATTTTTGTAACCACCAAATCTTTTGCCGTATTTTTTTTTGCTTTGTGGCATTTTTCCTTTGCGGCGTTTCAGCGTTTCAGTGTTTCAGTTATTTTTGCGAGGTCGATTTTCAATAGAAAAATTTTTTATTTATATATATTAATATATATAAATAAAACTCTTTTTTCACTTATGGCACGGTGGGAAAAACAACTGAAACACTGAAACGCTGAAACGCTTTCGTGGATTTTTGGAGTCAAATGTTGCTCCAGTGTTGCTCCAGTGCTGTTCCAGTGCTGCTCCAGTGTTCCTCCAGTGAAAGGATATAAATGAGTGGAGTTATATTGGAGTCACATTGGAGTCACATTGGAGGCATTAGGGACGTGGGCGTGATGCCCGCAGTCACAATGCGGCATCCGCACCCCAAAAAACACAAATTTAGACAAGTTGGCGCAGTTCGGGGATGACTATCCTGCCGCGGTGAAGCTCAACGAGACCTTCTTGCTGCATTTTGTTGAGCACACGCGAGACATCCAGGCGGCTGGCGTTGATTTCTGTGGCGAGGCGGGTCATGAGGATGGTGAATTCCTTGGGTCCGGCGGGATGCTGGCAGTGGGAGAGAAGGAAGTCTGTTATGCGGCTGCGGTCGTCATTCAGGGCGGGGTGCCATATCCTCGACTGCGCTTTTTGGGCTTTTGCGGCAAGAATATTGAGGTAGTTGATGCGAAAAACGTCGAATTGCTCGAAGAGAAACATCACTTCATGCTTGGAAATCGCCATGAAATTGCAGGGCGACAGGGTGGTGAAAGTGGCGGAATAGCGTTGGGTGAGACCAAAAAGATGCTCCAACTGAAGGATAAACGGGGCTTTGAGCGTCTCGCGGACGCTATATCCACGGTCGTCACTCCATTTTTCCATAGAAATAATGCCGTGGGTCATGATGATCACGGACTCACAGCGGTCGCCTTCGGCAATCACATTGGCATTTGCCGGACGTTTGAAAAAGTCGAATTTTGTATGCGCGACTATCTGCTGGAGGTCGTCGCGTGCCATTCCCATAAAGAGCGGCAACTGGAGTAAATGGTCAAATCCTTTCATCGTATAAAAAACTGTGGAAATCTCATCGTAAAAAACTGCGGAAATCTCACCGTGCGATTTTGTCCTTCATTGAGGGCGAGAACCACACGTCGTTCTCCCCTTTGTCGCCCGCAAGTATGAAGTAAACCATCAGTTCGGGATGGCGCGAGAGCACAGACTTAGCCTTATCCAGTCCCATCACCATGAATGCCGTGGCATAGGCGTCAGCAGTGGCACAATCGTCGGCTATAACGGTGGAGGAGAGGATGTTGTGCTGCACAGGATACCCTGAGGCAGGGTCGATGGTGTGGGCATATCTCTTTCCGTTTTTGTAATAGAAATTACGATAGTTTCCGCTTGTTGCCATAGCCTTGTCGGTGACGTTTATTATCGTCTGAATCTCCTGGTTGACGTTGAGCGAGTCTTCGGTGGGCTTGGTGACACCTATCTTCCATGGCAGGCGTTTCTCGTTGATTCCACGGGTGACTATCTCGCCGCCTATCTCTACCATATAGTTGTCTATGCCCTTGCTGCTTAGATACTTGGCTATTACATCGCATCCGTAGCCCTTGGCGATTGAGCTACAGTCGAGCATGATTCGCGGGTCGGTTTTACTGACATGACCATCCACGAGGCTCACCTTCTTATATCCCACGAGAGCCTTAAGGCTGTCCACCTTGTGACGGTCGGGCATATCGCCGTGCTTGAAACCGAAGCCCCACGCATTGACCAGCGGAGCCACGGTGATGTCGAAAGCCCCATCTGTAGTGTCTGATATTTTCATTGCGAGAGAGAAGACCTCGGCAAACATTTTGTCAACGGCAATGTCGCGGTTTTGGTTGATGGCGGTGATGATTGAGTTCTTGTTGAACGGCGACAATGAAGCATCCACCTTGGCAAGTTCTGCCTCTATGCCGTCCTTGAGGTTACGGTCGCTTTGGTATGTGATGTGATACACTGTTCCGAAAACCATTCCCTTGTCGTGCTGATAGGGGGTGGAGCGTTGTCTGCCCACGATAATCACCGTGCCCACTACGAGGAACGCGAGGAACGGCAGTTGCCAAAGTAGTCGCTTCTTGTTTTGCATTTTATGTAAATAATCAAGTGTCTGTTTTTACCAAGTTTTGGGAGTTGAAAGGAGTTGAAAGGAGTTGAAAGGAGTTAAAGACAATAGTCTTTTCGCTGGCTGTCGGAGTTATTAGGGCCAAAACATACGTCTTTAACTCTCTTAACTCCCTTAACTTCTTTAACTCCCTTACTGCTTCCGAAAGTTGAATCAAATGTCAATGATAATATTGAAGTTGGCACCAATGCGCGTGTCGCCGTATTTGCCGTATCCCGGGACGTACCACGTTTTGCCCGCCGAGCAGTCATTATGGCTGAGGCGGCGCTTGTATCTCACGTTCCAGCCTGCATGAAGAGGACCGAAGAGCTTGGCTTTCAGTCCGATGACAATCTCCGCCCAATGTTGGCTGCACTTCTCGCCATCCACCAGGAATGTAGCCTCGTTGCCCCATACAGGGTCGGGCGAGGGCTCGCGCCACATGTCCACCTTGTATGACGTGAAGGCATATCTCAGACCTGCATACACGAAGTTGGGCGTGTGTTTCTTCTTTGACAGGTTGATGTCGCATCCGATGCGGAAGAACGGGGCCGAGGTCTTGTAGTAGTTGCCGGTGACGATGTCGTCGTGCTCGGCACTGCCAAGTCCTATCTCCACCACGGGGAAGTACTGGTTGTGGAGATTGGCCTTCAGGGCCGCCTCATATTCGCCGTAGTCGCTCACCGTCCGCGCCACAGGTCCCGCTATGTCCACCGAAACCTGCAATCCCTGAAAGAAAGCCACAGAGTCTTTTTGTATGGCGAAGAGCTTGCTCTGGGCATATACCTTATTATTAATAGGGCATAGCAAGGCGATGACAGCCAATATGGCTGCATGGGCAGAAGCCGCAGTCATGGCTGTATGGGCAATAGCCTTACCTCTTCGTGAAATAAATCCTGAAATGCTGTCTTTCGGTATCATAATCGACGTTTGGGTTGTTGATTACTATGGAGTCGATGAAATTATGGGTTGTTTCCACCGACGTGATGGTGTGGAAATATGCCACCTGGCAATCCACCGACTCAAATTGCGGAGTGTTGAGCTTGTTGATGCAGACATGGTCGATAATCCACTGTGTGTCATCGCCTTCCTGCTTCAGTCCGAAGTAGAAGGTGTCGCATGGATTCACATAGCTGATGGGCAAGCTGAAGCCCGTAAGCCCCACACCGCGGTTGAAGACGACGGTGTCCTGGCCAGCCGCGGTGAAGGTGAGTACGCTGAGTGTGTCGTGCAGAGTGTCCCTGGTGCCGTCGGCCTTGTAGAGCGCATAGTTGGTATATACCGAGTTCTGCACGGGGCAGTCGATTGACGAACATGCGCAGGCCGTGATGGCAGCGAGGACAGCCAGCATTATTTTCCGCATCTTATTTCCTCCTCTATCTGATAGTCGTTGCGGGCACTTGACGAGCGGCTCACAAGGTCGCCGATGAATCCGGCGAGGAATAGCTGTGTGCCTATCATCATCATTGTCAGCGAGATATAGAAATAGGGCGAGTCGGTGACAAGTCGCTGCTTGATGCCGTTGGCAAGACAGTAGAGCTTGTCGGCACCGAGTATGAACGCCGAGACAAATCCGATGAGGAACATGATGGTGCCGAGGAATCCGAATACGTGCATCGGCTTGCCGCCGAAGCTGCTCAGGAACCACAGTGTGATAAGGTCGAGATAGCCGTTGAAGAATCGGTTCAGGCCGAACTTCGACGAGCCGTACTTGCGTGCCTGGTGGTGCACCACCTTCTCGCCTATCTTGTCGAATCCTGCGTTCTTGGCGAGATAGGGTATGTAGCGGTGCATCTCGCCATACACCTCGATGTTCTTGATGACATCCTTGCGGTAGGCCTTAAGTCCGCAGTTGAAGTCGTGCAGGTTCTTGATGCCGCTGATTTTGCGCGCCGTGGCGTTGAAGAGCTTTGTGGGTATGGTCTTCGACAGCGGGTCGTATCTTTTCTGCTTGTATCCTGAAACGAGGTCGTATCCGTCTTCCACAATCATCTTGTAGAGGCCAGGTATCTCGTCGGGCGAGTCCTGCAGGTCGGCGTCCATGGTGATGACGACGTTGCCCTGTGCCTGCTTGAATCCGCAGTACAGGGCAGGACTCTTGCCGTAGTTGCGTCTGAATTTTATTCCCTTGACGTTTTCGGATTCCTTGCCGAGCCTCTGTATGACGTCCCACGAGTGGTCGGTGGAGCCGTCGTTGACGAATATCACCTCGAATGTGTATCCGTTGGCGTTCATCACTCTCTCAATCCATGAGTAGAGTTCTGGCAGGGATTCCTCTTCGTTGTAGAGGGGTATGATTACTGATATGTCCATTATTCAAGTTTCTGAAGTTCTCAATGTTTTGGGGAGTTAAGGAGTTAATGGAGTTAAGCCATTAGTTTTGAGCATAGGAATCAGCGTAAATACATTTGGCTTAACTCCTTAACTCCTTAACTCCTTAACTTCTTTTACTCCTTTAACTACCCTATACTTGAGATAATTTACTGTGCATTGATTTCCCATCCGATGGCGCTTGCTCCGAGCACTGCTGCCGATGCGCCGTCGAGACCGCTGACGAGGAACTGTGCCTTGCCCTTGAAAATGTTGAGCACGTGGTCGTTGTATGCCTTCTTGATGGGGTTCATGATGAGGTCGCCGGCCTTGACGAGTCCTCCGAAGAAGATGAAAGCCTCGGGGCTTGAGAATGCGGCGAAATCGGCGCAAGCCTCACCGAGCATCTTGCCCGTGAACTCGAAAATCTCGTTGGCCACCTTGTCGCCCTTGCCTGCGGCGATGCTTACGTCGAGTGATGTGATGTCCTCAGGCTTGATGTCGCGCAGGAGCGAAGGCTCGTTGGTCTTCTCAAGAATCTCGCGGGCAGTGCGGGCAACACCGGTGGCTGAGCAGTATGCCTCAAGGCATCCCGTGCGTCCGCATCCGCAGGCGCGTCCCTCCTTGCCTCTCACCATCGTCACGTGTCCCAACTCTCCGGCGAATCCGTCATGTCCATAGACGAGCTGCCCGTTGACAACGATGCCCGAGCCTACGCCAGTGCCGAGGGTGATGACGATGAAGTTCTTCATGCCGCGGGCCACGCCGTAGGTCATCTCGCCGATGGCTGCCGCGTTGGCGTCGTTGGTGATGGCCACGGGTATGCCTCCGAGACGGTCGGAGAACATCTTTGCGAGTGGCACGATGCCCTTGCCCCAAGCGAGGTTGGGAGCGTGCTCGATGTTGCCGGTATAGTAGTTGGCATTTGGCGCGCCAATACCCATGGCCTTGATTTTGTCGATACCTCCCACCTGGTCGATGATAATCTGCAAGGCTTCAACGGCAGCGTTGACGTATGCCTCACTTGTTTCATAACCCTGGGTTTTGATGGCGGTTGTAGCCTTGATGTCGCCACGGCTGTCAACGATGCCGAAAACGGAGTTTGTTCCTCCTAAGTCCAAGCCAATTACGTATGGCTTTAATGTTGATTGTTCGTTCATTTTTATCTGTTTTTATAAATTATTGTCGTTTTCAGAGGGCAAAGTTAGAAAAAAACTGCGATAAAACAAAAAAAACATCGAAAAAACTTGTATATTTCGCTAAAATTTAGCAATTTTGCACTCGCTATGGCATTTCAGATACAGATTGATATATTAAATTTCATATTTAAGGGTATGCTGATAGGCATTATTGCATCAGCTCCAATGGGGCCTGTCGGAGTGTTATGTGTACAGCGTACACTTAACAAGGGCAGGTGGTATGGGTTTGTTACGGGGATAGGAGCGGCTGTCAGTGACATGATTTACGCCGCAATCGCCGGATTCGGAATGAGTTTCGTGATGGATATCCTCAGTAATCAGCAGACGAGGATGTACCTTCAGATTGCGGGCAGTGTGCTGCTGTTCGCATTTGGGCTATATACCTGGCGCTCTGACCCCACCAAGAAGATTCACCGGTCGGGAAACGGCAAGGGTACTCTGTGGCACAATGGTGTGACGGCTTTTCTTGTCACTTTCTCCAATCCGCTGATTATTTTCCTCTTCCTCGCCAGCTTTGCCCAGTTTGCCTTTGTGATGCCCAACCATCCCTTTGAGATGCTTGTGGGCTTCATGAGTATTGTGGGAGGAGCATTGGTGTGGTGGTTTGGACTCACGTGGCTTATAGATAAGGTGAGGGGCAAGTTTGACTCCAACGGCATCAAGCTCATCAACCAGATTATCGGTGCCATCGTGATGCTATGCTCGGTGCTGATGCTCTTGGGCACGGTCACCAACCTCTACCGATTCTTTTAAAAACTTTAATCTTTTAATCTTTTAATTTTTAATTCTGAAAGAAAAAAATGTATATCGCCGACGAGCTAAGGAAAAAGAACATCGCCGAATATCTCTTGTACATGTGGCAGGTGGAGGACACTATACGTGCCTTCGGATGCCAGTTGTCGAGGATAAGGCGCGAATATATATCGCAGTTTGACTATACCAACGAGCAGATGGAGGAGGAGACCGATTGGTATGGCAATCTCATCAGGATGATGAACGAGGAGGGGTGCCGCGAGAAGGGGCATCTCACCATTAATAAGGTGACGCTATGGAACTTGGAGGAGCTGCACCGCAAGTTGCTTGACTCCACAAATTTCCCTTTTTATAACTCTGCATATTACAAGGTGTTGCCTTTCATTGTGGAGTTGCGCAACCGGGGTGTCGATAAGAGCGAGGACGAGATTGAGACGTGTTTTAACGCACTCTACGGCTTGATGATGCTGCGGCTGCAGAAGAAGGAGGTGAGTCCGCAGACGCAGAATGCTGTAAAGGAGATAAGCACCTTCATAGGCATGCTCAACGATTATTATCTGAAGGACAGGGATGAGCCACTGGAGCTTTAGGCATGGATAGGAGCTTTAGGCATGGATAGGATATTTAGGCACGGATAGGATATTTAGGCACGGATAGGATATTTAGGCACGGATAGGATATTTAGGCACGGATTGACACGGCTTTTTCAAAGTCACGGCTGGCTACGCTATGGGAATGGCTTTTATTTGCATAAAGGCTATACAAAAGTATAGACACGGCTCTTTTAAAATGAAGAGTGAAGAATGAAGACGAGTTGTTGAGCGTATGCGAAAAATGAAACTAAGCCGTGACCTTGCGAGCAGCAAGCCGTAACCACGAAGTGCCGTGGATGAGCTCAACGCGCAGCCAAAAGCCGTGTCTTTTTAAAAAAAGCCGTGTTCATCTGTGCCAAAATAAAAACAACGTGCCAAATATATAAAAAAGTTGGAATAATTTTAAAATATAAGAAATATGAATATTTTGATTACAGGCTGTAACGGCCAATTGGGAAACGAGATGCAACTGCTGGAGAAGGAAAATCCCCAGCATACATACTTTAATACAGATGTCGCCGAACTCGACATCACCGACCAGCAGGCAATTGAGGACTTTGTGGCCAACAACGCCATCGACGGTATCGTCAATTGTGCGGCTTATACCGCAGTTGACAAGGCCGAGACAAACAAGGAACTGTGTACGTCGCTCAATACCGTGGCACCGGCTTATCTCGCCGCAGCAGTGGAGAAACGCGGTGGATGGATTGTGCAGGTATCCACTGACTATGTCTTCAACGGCAAGGGACACTTGCCATATCGCGAGGACGACACACCGTCGCCCGACAGCGTGTATGGCAGCACCAAGCTCGCCGGGGAATTAGGCGTGTCGAAGTTCTGCAAGCGTGCGATGATTATCCGCACGGCATGGCTCTACAGCACCTTCGGCAATAACTTCGTGAAGACGATGATTCGCCTGGGCAAGGAGAAGCAGGAGCTTGGAGTGATTTTCGACCAGATAGGCACTCCGACATACGCCGCCGACCTTGCCGCAGCCATCATGACTGCCATCAACAAGGGCATTGTGCCCGGGGTGTATCATTTCAGCAACGAGGGTGTCATCAGCTGGTTTGACTTCACCAAGGCCATTCACCGCATTGCCGGCATCACCACCTGTCATGTGCGTCCGCTCCATACCTCCGAGTATCCCACTCCCGCCAACCGTCCCGCCTACAGTGTGTTAGACAAGACAAAGATCAAGGAGACCTACGGCATAGAAGTCCCATACTGGGAGGAGTCGTTGGAGAAGTGCATCAAGAAATTGTTGTCCACAGATTCCCACAGATGAGAATTTTAAGTTGATTATCACAGATTTCTTTAATGCATAAAAATATGTTATTTTAATATGGATTCAGTAGTTCCTGATAAAGATAAGACTTATGGCATTATAGGAGCGGCAATGTCTGTTCATACAGAGTTGGGTATGGGTTTCCTCGAAGCTGTTTATGGGGATGCGTTGGCAATCGAACTGGAAAGAAGACACATACCTTTTGAACGCGAGAAATCTATCCATATAATGTATAAAGGACAAAAACTTAATCATTATTATGTAGCAGATTTTTTGTGCTATGGTGATATTATAGTGGAGTTGAAGGCTGTCGAACAAATTCAATCAGTACATATGGCTCAGGTATTGAATTACTTGAGTGCTACCGGATACAAATTGGCATTGTTGATTAATTTTGGAGAAAAAAGTTTGAAGTATAAAAGAATAGTAAATTAATATTGGAATCACTGATAATTGGGACCACAGATTCTGACTGATGAAAATATAAAGTGAAATCACACAGATTTAATCTTTTATAAGGAAAAATCTGTGATAATCTATATAAAATTATTATCTGTGTTAATCTGTGGAAAAAAATGAAGATATGAATAAGGAAATAGAAAGAAGAAGGACATTTGCGATTATATCGCACCCGGACGCGGGTAAAACTACACTGACAGAGAAATTCCTCCTCTTCGGTGGACAAATACAAGTGGCGGGAGCCGTAAAAAGCAATAAGATAAGAAAAACCGCCACGTCCGACTGGATGGACATCGAGAAACAACGCGGTATCTCGGTGTCAACATCTGTCATGGAGTTCGACTATAAGGACTATAAGGTAAATATCCTCGACACCCCGGGACACCAGGACTTTGCCGAGGACACCTACCGCACACTCACAGCCGTGGATTCGGCAATCATCGTCGTGGATAGCGCAAAGGGCGTGGAGGCACAGACACGTAAGCTCATGACTGTATGCCGTATGCGCAATACACCCGTAATCATCTTCATCAACAAGATGGACCGCGAGGGACGTGACCCGTTCGACGTGCTCGACGAACTCGAACAGGAACTCGAAATAAAGGTGAGACCTCTCTCATGGCCCATCAACCAGGGACAGAAGTTCAAGGGCGTGTATAACATATATGAAAAGCAACTCAACCTCTTCACTCCTGACAAACAGAGAGTTACGGAGAAGGTGGAGGTGGATATCGACAGCGAGGAACTCGACCAGACAGTGGGAGAGACGGATGCAGCCAAACTGCGCGAGGACTTGGAACTCGTGGATGGCGTTTATCCTGAGTTCAATGTGGATGAATACCGCAGTGCCGAGGTGGCACCGGTGTTCTTCGGTTCGGCTCTCAACAACTTCGGTGTGCAGGAGCTGCTCGACTGTTTTGTAGAGATAGCACCGAGTCCTCGCCCTACCAAGGCTGAGGAGCGAATGGTGGAGCCCGACGAACCGAAGTTCACGGGATTCATATTCAAGATTACGGCGAACATCGACCCCAACCACCGCTCGTGCATCGCCTTCTGCAAGGTGTGCAGCGGCAAGTTTGAGCGCAACAAGCCCTATCTGCACGTGCGTCACGGCAAGACACTGCGCTTCTCGTCGCCCACGCAGTTTATGGCGCAGCGCAAGAGCACCATCGACGAGGCCTGGGCGGGCGACATAGTGGGATTGCCCGACAACGGAACATTCAAGATTGGCGACACGCTCACCGACGGCGAGCAGTTGCATTTCCGTGGATTGCCGAGCTTCTCGCCGGAGCTGTTCAAGTATATCGAGAACGACGACCCGATGAAGGCGAAGCAGCTGCAGAAGGGCATCGACCAGTTGATGGACGAGGGTGTGGCCCAGTTGTTTGTCAACCAGTTCAACGGGCGCAAGATTATCGGTACGGTTGGTCAGTTGCAGTTTGAGGTGATACAGTATCGCCTTGAGAATGAGTACAATGCAAAGTGCCGTTGGGAGCCTGTTCATCTCTACAAGGCGTGCTGGATAGAGAGTGACGACCCGGCTGAGCTTGAGAATTTCAAGAAACGCAAGTATCAGTATATGGCTAAGGACAAGGAGGGTAGGGATGTCTTCCTTGCCGACAGCGGCTATGTGCTGAGCATGGCTCAGGAGGATTTCAAGCATATAAAGTTCCACTTCACGAGTGAATTCTAGTGGTGGGATCACAGATTCCCACAGATGAAAAATTTAAGTGGATTTCCACAGAATAAGAATCTGTGATAATCGATATAAAATTGTTATCTGTGATAATCTGTGGATAAAAAAGAAGATTATGAAGACAGAAGAAGATATTAGGAAGGCTGTGGAGGTGATGCGCCAGGGAGGCGTGATACTCTATCCCACAGACACGGTGTGGGGCATCGGATGCGACGCCACCAACGCCGAGGCAGTCGCCAAGGTGTATAAGATAAAACACCGCGACGACTCAAAGGCCCTCATCTGCCTCGTTGACAGCGACAACCGCCTGCAGCGATACGTGAGGAATGTGCCCGACGTGGCATGGCAGCTCTTCGAGTGTGCCGACAAACCTACTACCGTCATCCTCGACGGTGCGGTGAATCTCGCCGAAAATCTTATCGCCGAGGACGGTTCGATAGCTATGAGGATAACGTCGGAGCCGTTCTCCAAGGAACTGTGCTACAGATTCCAGAAACCCATAGTATCCACCTCGGCTAACGTCTCCGGCGAGCCGACGGCACAGAACTACTGCGACATCTCGCAGGAAATCATAGATGCCGTGGATTACGTCTGCTGGACGCGCCGTCAGGAGCACAAGCCCCATAAGCCGTCGAGCATCATAAAGCTTGGCAGCGGCGGAGAGGTGGAGATTATACGCAAGTAAGTTTTGATCCACAGATTTACACAGATGAAAAATTTTTAGTGGATTCACACAGATTAGCATAGATTACTCTGTTTAAAATAATCTGTGAAAATCCATATAAAAATTAACTCTGTGGAAATCTGTGGAAAAGATAGAAAGAATATGACAGAAGAAAAGGAACAGGAGGGATGGTTCAGAAGGTTTTGCAACTGGCGTGAGGAACACGTCAGCGAGAGGAGCTTTATCCTTGTGCTGGCATTCCTCGTGGGATTCTTTGCAGCCGTGGCGGCATTCGTGCTCCACGGACTCATCAACCAGATAGTGGCACTGCTGACAAGCTCGTTCGACAAGACAGGAGCCAACTGGCTATATCTCGTCTTCCCCGTTGTCGGCATCTATCTCACGTCTCTCTTTGTGCGATATATCGTCAAGGACAATATCAGCCACGGTATCACACGCATTCTCTATGCAATCAGCAGTAAGAAAAGCCGACTGAGAGGCCATAACTGCTGGTCGTCGGTGGTGGCGTCAGCCATCACCATCGGATTCGGAGGTTCGGTGGGAGCCGAGGCACCTATCGTGCTTACCGGTTCAGCCATAGGCAGCAACTTGGGACAGGTGTTCAAACTCGACAACCGCACGCTGATGCTGCTTATGGGATGCGGTGCCGCGGGAGCCATCGCCGGCATCTTCAAGGCCCCGATAGCGGGACTTGTGTTCACCCTGGAGGTGCTCATGATCGACCTTACCATGTCGTCGCTCTTGCCCATACTGGTGTCGTGCGTAACTGCCACCTGCTTCACGTATATCTTCCGTGGCAGTGTGGCGATGTTCTCGTTCCACTTGGATGCCGACTGGCCCGTGGAGCGCGTGCCCGCCTGCATTTTGCTCGGCATATCGTGCGGGCTCGTGAGCCTCTATTTCATACGCACCATGACATCCGTGGAGGACATGTTCGGCAAGTTCAAGGACAAGCCTTACGTGAAATTGCTCATCGGCGGTGCCATACTCAGCCTTCTCATCTTCCTCTTTCCGTCACTCTACGGCGAGGGCTACCGCTCAATCAACCTCCTGCTCAACGGCAAGACCGAAGCCGACTGGAACGGCATCATGAGCAACTCGCTCTTTGCGGGCAGGGGAGACATGCTGCTGATATATGTGGCATTGGTGCTGTTCACCAAGGTGTTCGCCACTTCAGCCACCAACGGCGGAGGAGGTTGCGGCGGTACGTTTGCACCAAGTCTTTTCATCGGTTGCTTCACGGGATTCCTCTTCTCGCGCCTTTGGAACATTTATGAGATTGGCATCTATCTGCCCGAGAAGAACTATGCACTGTTGGGTATGGCGGGAGTGATGTCGGGAGTGATGCACGCCCCGCTCACGGGAGTGTTCCTCATTGCCGAGATTACCACCGGCTACAACCTGTTTATGCCGCTGATGATTGTAAGCGTGTGCGCATACCTTACTATATATATATTCGAGCCTCACAGCATCTACGGCATGCGACTGGCAAGGCAAGGTAAGCTCATCACCCACCACACCGACCATGCAGTGCTTACGCTGATGAGTCTCGACAGTGTCATCGACCGCGACTACAAGGCGGTGAGTGCCGACATGGAACTTGGGCAGATAGTGCACAAGATAAGCAAGAGCCGCAACAGTTTCCTGCCGGTGCTTGACGCCGCGGGCAATCTGCTAGGGGAAATCAACATCGCCAAAATCCGCCATGTGGTGTTCCGCATTGAGTTGTATCATCACTTCAAGGCCCACCAGCTGATGGCTCCTCCTGCGGCGACGCTCAACGACGACATGCCGATGACCAAGGTGATGAAGACATTTGAAAACACCCATGCCGACTGGCTCCCCGTGCTCGACAGAGAGAACCATCTCAAGGGATATATATCCCGCCAGAGGATGTACGGCATGTATCGCAAGATGGTGAAGGACATGAGCGAGGAATGAAAACAGAAACTTAAAAAATAACATGAAGAAAGAAGATTTGAGAATAGTGTTCATGGGAACACCGGAGTTTGCAGTCGAGACACTCGACGCACTCGTGAAAAATGGATATAACGTGGTGGCTGTGGTCACACAACCCGACAAGCCCGTGGGACGGCACGGCAGTGTGCTGCAACCATCGCAGGTGAAGCAGTATGCACTGGAGCATAACCTGCCAGTGCTACAGCCGGTGAAGATGAAGGACGAGGCATTCGTGGAAGAGCTGCGCTCCTTTAATGCCAACCTGCAGGTGGTAGTGGCATTCCGTATGCTGCCCGAGGTGGTGTGGGCAATGCCCGAATACGGCACATTCAACGTGCATGCCGCCCTGTTGCCACAATACCGCGGTGCCGCTCCCATCAACTGGGCGGTAATCAACGGCGAGACACGCACGGGAGTCACCACATTCTTCCTCGACCATGATATCGACACCGGTCGCGTGATTATGCAAAAGCCCTTCGACATCCTCGACGATTATAACGTGGAGAATGTGTATGACGGACTTATGCACCTTGGTGCGGAGATATGTATCGACACTCTGCAGTGCATCATCGATGCCGACGGCCATCCCGATGCCATCCCACAGGAAAATCTCATCACCGCAGGCGAGACTCTGCTTCCGGCACCGAAGATATTCAAGGAAACATGTGAGATCGACTGGCGAAAGGACGCCAAGCAGGTATATGACTTCGTGAGGGGCCTAAGCCCATATCCCGGGGCATGGACAACACTCGTGGATGACGAAGGCAAGGAGACGGTGCTGAAGATATACTCGGCTTCGAAGACGGGGATTGACGCAAGGACAGGACAACCGGAAGGGCAGGGGACTAATCCCGGCGATATTGTAATCCGCGACAAGCGCACCCTTTGTGTGGTGGCAGGCGACGGATGTCTCTTGCAGCTCGACGAGGTGCAGTTGGCAGGCAAGAAACGCATGAAGGCGCAGGATTTCATCAATGGCATGAAAAAACTCGCTCAGTCAAGACTAAGGTGATTTCTTTAAAAAAAAGTGAAGTCATGATATACTAAAAGGCAATATTCTCCGTTTATATTATCAGAAAGCATAACTTTTAATAAAAATGGAGATTAGTGCCTATGAAGTATTTTACCCAATTGCAAAACCCGAGTGAGAGAACACTCGAAATAGTCAGACAAATAGCACGCTCTTACAGGGTGTTCAAGCTAAGCGACGGTTCGCTCATGCCGTTGTGTGTTAACTGATTTAGTAAACAACTATTTTGAACAACAAGAGATATATGACAATAGTATCACCATCGCTGCTCGCGGCAGATTTCCTGCATCTCGACAGCGATATAGAAATGATAAACCGCAGTGAGGCTGAATGGCTTCACCTGGATGTTATGGACGGTGTGTTCGTGCCCAACATCTCGTTTGGATTTCCTGTGCTTGAGGCAGTTGCAAGCAAGTGCAAGAAGGCTCTCGACGTGCATTTCATGATTGTTCATCCCGAACAGTATATCCAGCAGACGGCAAAGTTGGGAGCCATGATGATGAATGTGCATTATGAGGCTTGCACCCATCTCCACCGCACCATTCAGGAGATACACGATGCCGGCATGAAGGCTGGCGTGACTCTCAATCCCGCCACTCCGGTGTCGGTGCTTGAGGATATCATCTGCGATGTGGATATGGTGTTGCTGATGAGTGTCAACCCCGGTTTCGGCGGGCAGAAGTTCATCGAGAACACCATTGGCAAGGTGCAGCGCCTGCGCAAGCTCATCACTGAGAAAGGCTCTCACGCACTGATAGAGGTGGACGGCGGTGTGCAGGGCGAAACCGCCCCGCGCCTGGTCGAGGCAGGTGTGGATGTGCTTGTCAGCGGAAGCTATGTCTTCAAGAGCAAGACCCCCGAGGCGGTAATCCATTCTCTGAGGGAACTGTGATTCTTCATTTTGGGAGTTAAAGGAGTTAAGGGAGTTAACTCCCCAAAACATAAATAATGCTATCAGTCTCAGAGATATGCCATGTTGGCCATTTTTCTGAGATTGATAATGGCATAGCGCATACGTCCGAGGGCGGTGTTGATGCTCACTCCGGTGATTTCGGCGATTTCCTTGAACGACAATTCCTCGAAATACCTCAGATATACCATCTCGCGCTGCTCGGTGGGCAGGTTGTCAACCATCTTGTGGAGTTCGTCGAATGTCTGCTTGCGCATTATCTCGTTGTCGTATGACGACACGGTCAGTGCATCATTGTTGATGCGCGTGAGGTCGTTGGTCTCATTGGCATCCTTGATGAACCTGCGGTCGTTTCTTCTGAACTTGTCGGAAATAATGTTATGGGCAATGCGGATTATCCAGTAGTTGAACAATCCCATTGACGTGTATCTCTGCTCCTTCAGATATACAATCACCCTGACGAATGTATCCTGGAACAATTCGTTTGCCTCGTCCTCGTTGCCGACGACATAGAGGAAATACGAGTATATCCTCGCCTGATAACGTGAGAGAATCTCGTCGAAAGCCCTCGCGTCGCCATCCATATATGCAATGGCCAACTCCTCGTCGGTCATTTCAGTGTATTTCTTCATATACCTTATTTATTTTTATTAGGGTATAATCTCTTCAATAGGCAAACAAATTTTAATGTTAATAATTCAGATTAATGCAATAAATGCGCTGCAAAAGTAGGCATTTTATTCCGATTATGCAAATTTTTGGAGGAAAATCTTTGTTTTTTGCTGATTTTTATCCTCTATACAGCCATTTTAGAACACTGTTGAGCCATGGATTGGTGAAATAGAACCATCTGTAGGTGCTCATCGGCTTGCCTCCGAATCTGAGTATGAAGTCGCGCAGCGGGTTGCGCTTGAAAGGCAGCCCCACGTCGAGGAACACGATGTGGGCGCATCCGTCGCTCTCGGCCCGCTTGATGGCGTTCCATAAGGTGAAGTCATCAGGGTGGAGTTTCATGTAGGATTTTCTCAGGAATGCTGAATACCACAGGTAGGCATTGCCTTGTGAATAGACGATGGCTGCGCATCCTATAGCCTTGGAGTGGTATTTAGTGAGCAGCAGGTGGCAGTTGGCGTTTGCCTTGATGTTATGGAAGAAACTGTCGGCAGGGATGTATCTCTTGGGTTTCAGCAGGTTGTGGTTATGTAGCAGGCGTATGAACATGTTGATGTCTTCGTCGCTCATGGCTTCCTCCGTTCTTACCCCTCTGTTTGCCGCATGTTCAAGCCTTCGCTTCATTTTGTCGCTGATTCGCTCCTCCGCTGGTTTGCTGTGCAGCGAGTTGTGTATGCTCATCCATGTTACGGGGATGTATCCGCAACTGCGGAATTGGCGGTAGCCGAACATCTTCGCCGAGAGGTTGCTCATCTCGATGTAGAAGGCTCGCAGCTTCATTCTCGAGGTGATGGCTTGCAGCATGAGTCCGAAAACCTCCTCCCTTTCGCCTTTGTCGAGGGTGTCGCTGTATTCTCCCTCGCCGAAGATGCGGCAGTGCCAGTAGATGAAAGGCGGAATCCATGTGCCCCTTGCCCTGACCACTGCAAGCAGGCAAGCCGCAAAGCCTCCTTCCTCGTCCCGGGCAACAACCATATACGGCGAATGTCGCGGTGTATGCTCATAGACGATGAACAGCTGCCTGCTGTGGAAAATATTCCTTGAAGGTATGTCTGGCAGGTCGTCTGACTTGGTCAATATTTCTACATTCCACTCTTTCACACCGCAAAAATAATAAATAATCCATAAAAAAACTCCTTTTGGCGTGTTTTTTCACATTATTTCCATACCTTTGCAAAGTTTTATGAAGAATTAGTATTTCAGACGTATGAAAATAGCAATGATTGGCGCGGGAAACCTCGCCACAAATTTTGCCAAGGCACTGTCGGCTGCGGGGCATGACATAGTGCAGGTTTATAGCCGCACGGGGGCTTCGGCGCGCCTTTTGGCTGACGCTGTAGGGGCTTTGGCAACGGATTCACTGGAGGGTGTCACTGACGATGCCGAGTTGTATGTTATGGCTGTCAAGGATTCTGTGCTTGCCAAGCTCATCCCCACTGTGTGCAGCCGTCGCCCCGATGCGGTGTTTGTGCATACGGCGGGCAGTGTTCCAATGGATGTCTTTGCCGGTCATGCCCGCCGGTATGGAGTGGTTTATCCGATGCAGACATTCTCAAAGTCGCGCGAGGTGGATTTCTCGGTAATCCCGATTTTCCTGGAAGCTGTGGACAATCCAACCATGGTGGTGCTTGAGGATGTGGCAAAGAGTGTCAGCGCCGACGTGAGGCATCTCAATTCCGAGGCGCGCTGCTATGTGCATCTTGCGGCGGTGTTTGCGTGCAACTTTGCCAACCATTGTTATGCCCTTGCCGCTGATATGGTGGAGCGTGGCGGCATGACGTTCGACTGTCTGTTGCCCCTGATTGACGAGACGGCGCGCAAGGTTCACGTGATGTCGCCGTCGGACGCGCAAACGGGCCCTGCCGTGCGCTACGACCTTAATGTGATCGGCCGCCAGTGGCTGATGCTCGACGACAGCGGGTTGGCTCGGGATATATATAAAATAATGAGTGAGAGTATTCATCAAAAGAGTAAAATACAATGATAAACTATGATTTGAAGAAGATACGCGCCATCATCTTCGACGTTGATGGGGTGTTGAGCTGTGAGACCATCCCGCTCCATCCCGGAGGCGAACCGATGCGCACGGTGAACATCAAGGACGGCTATGCCATACAGTTGGCTGTCAAGATGGGATTGCGCATTGTCATCCTGACGGGCGGCAAGACCGAGAGCGTGCGTCTCCGCTATTCCAACCTCGGTGTTGAGGATGTGTATATGGCATGTGCCGTGAAGATTCGCAAATATGAGGAGTTTCTCGACAAATACGGACTCCGCGACGAGGAGATAATGTATATGGGCGACGATATCCCCGACTATGAGATAATGAGCAGGGTAGGGTGTCCCGTATGCCCCGCCGACGCTTGCAGCGACATCAAGGAACTGAGCATATACGTAAGCCAACGCAACGGCGGCTGCGGCTGCGGCAGGGATGTCATCGAACAGGTACTGCGCGCCCAGGGCAAATGGCTCAACGGACAAAAGGCTTTTGGATGGTGAAATATAATTGAATTGATGATGAAGTACAATATTATTTTGGCGAGCAACTCACCTCGCAGAAGGGAATTGCTCGCAGGACTTGACCTTGAGTTTGAGGTCAAGGTCCTGGATGGTATCGACGAGTCATATCCCGATATGCCCCGCCAGCTTGTGGCGCAATATATAGCGGGAAAGAAGGCCGACGTCTATCTTGCGACTCTCAACGAGTCGGATCTTGTAATCACCGCCGACACGGTGGTCATAGTGGATAATGACATACTTGGCAAACCCAACGACGAACAGGAAGCCAAGGCGATGCTCCGCCGCATCAGTGGCAGGAGCCATAAGGTGGTCACGGGAGTGTGTCTCCTCACGCCCGATGCCCGTCGTGAGTTCTCTGTCTCCACCGACGTGACATTCAAGCCGCTCACCGACGAGGAGATTGACTATTATGTGGAGCACTATCATCCGCTGGACAAGGCAGGTGCCTACGGCATCCAGGAATGGATAGGATATGTGGGGGTCACAGCACTTAACGGCAGTTATTTTAATGTGATGGGATTTCCCGTGCAGCGCATCTACAGTGAGCTGATGAAAATGAGTGGTGAGGATAATGATTAATCTGCAATAAACGTGCTTAAAATGCACAATGTAGTGTTAATGGATGTAAATTCAGCTATAGTAAAACTATTATTACAGTTAAAAAAGTAAAAATAGGTATCAAAAAAACACCCATAACGCTTGCAGGTTTGAAAATAATTCGTACCTTTGCACTCGACAACTAGTAATTTTAAACTATATTTATCATTTTCCTATCTAGGGAATCTGCCTGTGAGGGTCGATTCCCTTTTTATTTTTATATTCCCCAAACCTCAGCTATCGCCGGGAAGGTGATCTTGCCTTCCACCATGTTCACGCCCTTGGCCAGAGCGGGGTCATCCTCGCACGCCTTCTTCCATCCCTTGTCGGCAAGGGCAATGGCATATTTCAGCGTGGCGTTTGTGAGGGCGATGGTCGATGTGTTGGGTACTGCACCGGGGATATTTGCCACGGCATAGTGTATGATGCCGTCCACCTCGTATGTAGGTTCGCTGTGGGTAGTCGGGTGGGAGGTCTCGAAGCATCCGCCCTGGTCGATAGCCACATCCACGAGCACTGTTCCGGGTTCCATCAGCTTCAGCATGTCGCGCGTGATGAGATGCGGTGCCTTGTCGCCGGGAATAAGCACACTGCCCACGATGATGTCGGCATCCCTGATTTCCTTCTTGATGTTGTGGCGAGAGGAATATACGGTGGTGACGTTGGCCGGCATCTCGATGGATAGCTGGCGCAAGAGAGGCAGGGAGATGTCCATAATCCTGACGTCGGCACCCATGCCGGCAGCCACGCGGGCGGCAGCCTGACCAACGATGCCTCCGCCCAGTACAACCACCTTGGCGGGGGGAACACCAGGCACGCCGCACAGCAGCTTGCCCTTGCCGCCCTTGGTCTTCTGCAGGTAATAAGCCCCGTTGATGGTGGCCATGCGTCCTGCCACCTCGCTCATCGGAATGAGTAGCGGCAGACGTCCGTCGGCAGTCTGCACTGTCTCGTAGGCTATGCATATTGCCTTGCTCTTAATCATAGCCAAGGTGAGTTCACGGTCGCTGGCAAAGTGGAAATATGTGAATACCACCTGTCCCTCGCGTATCAGGGGATATTCAGGCTCAATGGGTTCTTTGACCTTGACAATCATGTCGGCTGCTGAATAGACATCCTCGATGGCGGGCAGAATTTCCGCACCTGCTGCCACATAATCCTCGTCGGCGAATCCGCTGCCTTCGCCAGCCGTGTGCTGCACTACCACCTGATGTCCATGCTTAACGAGTTCGGCAACGCCCGAAGGGGTCATGCCCACGCGGTTCTCGTTGTTCTTGATTTCTTTTGGAATACCAATTTTCATACTCTAAGTTTGTGTTAAAGGGTTAATAATTCTATAATAATTATTCACTGATTTGTGGTGCAAATATACGAATGAAATGAAATAGTTGTTCTATTTGTTACGATTTATTTATATAAAAAATGTTATCAGGTGAAATGTCCTGATAAAAAACGAGCCTTATCGTCATTCGTGATGATAAGGCTCGTTTTTTATGATGGTGCATGCTCGATAGAGTTGTTCTGTGAAGATGAGCCTTACCATCTGATGGGAGAAGGTCATGCGCGAGAGCGAGATCTTGTCGTTGGCGCGCTGATATACCGACGGCGAGAAGCCGTAGGGACCTCCGATGATGAACACCAGTCGGCGGGCATTGTTGGCGGTGCGTTGTAGCCATGAGGCATATTCAATGCTGCGCATCTCCTTGCCGTGCTCGTCAAGCAGCACCACGGTGTCAGAGGGTTGGAGCTGTTTCATAATCAGTTCGCCCTCCATAGTTTTCTGTTGTTCCTCTGAGAGGCTCTTGGTGTTCTTAAGCTCGGGGATGGTCTGAATCTCGAAAGGCATATAGTGGCTGATGCGCGAGGCATAGTCGTTGATGCCCGCGGCGAAATGCTTGTCGTTGGTCTTGCCGACCAAAAGAAGTATTGTTTTCATAGTGTGAAAAGTCGTGGAACGAATGTGGTTTTACTTCTTCGGTCGTTTGGGAAACCATCCCTTGCGCACACGCTCCTTCTGCTCGAACAGCTCGCCTATCGACCACAGGAACGATGCCCCGAAGACTCCAAGTATCGACGATGCGATAACATTTTCAACAAACAACGCCGCAGCGATGCAGGCGATGCCCATCACGAGGAACACCCACCAGAAACGTGTGCCCGTATAATACTCCGTCTTGATGACTATAGGATGAAACAACCCGATAATCAAAAACGTGCTCACTGCAATGATTATTCCGGTGAAATACATTTTTTCTTAATTTTTAATTCTTAATTCTTCACTCTTCATTTAAAAAGTTTCATCTCGTCGCATGGAATCCCTCGATGTTTTCATATCTCCTGCTCATCATCTTGTTGTATATGAATCGCAGCCATAAGGGATGAGCAGCAGTGAAGGCTGCGCCGATGACTATCATAATCACATATCCCATGGTGTCGCCGAAGATGGCAGTGAAGGCAAGGGCGAGAAAGACTGGCACGAAGAACACCACAAGCTCAATAATGAGCTGAAGCGAGTTCTCGAAGTTTCCCTTGGACGTGATTTTCTGGTTCAGCGGCAGCGACTGCTTGTTGAATATCGCCAACAGGAACAGCAGGAAGTATGCCACTCCGCTCGTGATTAGCATATAGGCGAGAATCATCAGGATGGAGAACCTGCCCGAAACCACCGGCGGAATAAGCAGCAACAGAGGCAACACCAGTATGGCGCAGAAGAAATAATACTTGGCGCGCAGGAGGTCGAGGATGCTCTCGCGGCGAGTGAACAGAAAGTCGATATAATTGCCCTCCGGACCCATAATCTTCACAAGATTGACAGCTCCGAAGAACACGAAGCAGTAAAGACACCATATATTCACGGCGAAGGCACCTGTGTAGGTATCGGTGTAGGCAAGCAACAGGCTCAGCATAGTGATGACAAACAAGCCCTGGATATAACGCTGGCGGATGGCCTTGTTGCGCAGGGCACTCTTAACCTCAAGCGACAGGTATTCGCCAATCATTCCGAATCGCTCAAGGAACGAGAACCGGGTGGTGGGCGAGAAGGTCTTTTCCTCCTCGGCAGCCACCTCGGAGTCGGCAAGACGGCGAGACAACCAGCTGTTCACAACGAAAAGCACGGCAATAAGAGCCACTGTCACTGCTGCGCAAGCCCATGAGAAACCGTAGTCGAAAATAAAGTCAACCAACTTGGTGAAGCCTTTCTCCACGCCATACACAAGCAGTGGCACACCTATAGCCGAGCCATAAACGCCCACGGGCAGTAGCCACCACCATATCTTCTGGTTAACCAATGTGCGCACGAGCATATACCACAATGCATTGAGTATGACAATCGCTTGGCATAGCAGGATAAGGCCAATGGTCTCCATGCCTGTCAATCCTCCGCACCACACGATGAAGGCATAGGGCAGGATTACCGTGAGCCAAATCACGTTGTAGGAGTTTATCATAGCCATCACTATGAAGCAGTCAACGATGTGGCTCTTTCTGATGGGCATCATGAGATAAGGCTTGATGAGCAGCGAAGGAGTCTGCTGACCGCCGAAACGCATGAAGAAATCCAATATCATGAGGAATGCCATCATGATGAATATCGCCGATTCGCCGCCTCCGCGGGCCGACCATCCGAGGAAGGTGCCGAGGGCGATGAAGTAGATACTCATGAATGCCAGTCCTAAGTAGGCGAATAGCTTTCCAAACTTGTTCTGCTCGAACATAGGGTTGCGCTTCTCGCTCAATTTCATGTTGCGGCGCAACAAACGGAATAACTGTATCCTATTCATAAAATTCTAATTTCTAATTTCTAATTCCTAATTCACCTAAGGTCAATCACCTCCGCGTTCGGATAATCCTTTGACGGGAATGTGAACACCGAGTTAGACAGGTTTGCCTTCTTGAGCGAAGAGACGTTGATGGTTGTCCATTTCTTCCCTTGGCGCATTTTCACCTGCGAGGGCGCGTAGGTTGACTTGTTAACCGTGATATACATCTCCTGAATCTGGCGCTTTGCGTCCGTTGCCTTCAGATGCACCTCATATCCTGCGCTCACAGTCTTCATCGTGTATGAATATCCCTTCTTGTAGATATTGATGAAGTTGTAGGGGTTGATGGCTTGCAGTTCTGCCTCTGTGGGGTTGCTTACGTTCACCTCCTGCTGGCTTTTCATGTATGTCCACTGGGTCTTGCCGTTAAACCATACCATCGCCTGTGGGGTGGTGGCCTGGAACATGCGCCCCTTCACAGAGATCTTTCCCGAGGTAGTTCCGATGTTCTTGCCCGTGATACTGAAGTTGGCTGTCACTCCGCCCTTGTTGCTCAGCACTGAGGCAGTCTTGTCAAGCACCTGCTTGGCAGTCTGTGCGTTGGCGGAGCATATAGTCACCGCCAACATCACCAATATGTTCAAAATCCTTTTCATAATCATTCGTCTTTAACTCCTTTAACTCCTGAAAAATGTTATCTGAAATTCGACAGAAGGTTTTCAAGCGACATCTCGTCCTGAATGAGCACCTCGCGGGGCTTGCTTCCCGATGCCACTCCCACGATACCCGCCTTTTCCATTTGGTCCATGATGCGCCCGGCACGGTTGTAGCCGATGGAGAACTTGCGCTGGATAAGGCTTGTTGAACCAGACTGGCTCATCACAATCACCCTTGCCGCATCCTCAAACAGCGGGTCGAGATGCTGCATATCGACATCCGACGCACCTCCCAAGTCGCCGTCGCCGGTGTCGGGTTCAGGCAGTTCGAATGTGGTAATATATCCCTGCTGCTGTGCTATAAACTGGTTGATGCGCTCAACCTCGGGAGTATCCACGAAGGCACATTGCACTCGCACCGGCTCGTTGCCGTTGAGGAAGAGCATGTCGCCTCGTCCTATGAGCTGGTTGGCGCCTGGACGGTCGAGGATAGTCTTCGAGTCGATCATCGCGCTCACCTTGAAGGCGATACGTCCGGGGAAGTTTGCCTTGATGTTACCCGTGATGATGGATGTCGTGGGTCGCTGTGTGGCAATCACCATGTGTATGCCCACGGCGCGCGCCAACTGTGCAATGCGTGCTATAGGAAGCTCTATCTCCTTGCCCGCAGTCATTATCAGGTCGCCGAACTCGTCAATCACCACCACGATGTAAGGCATGAACTTGTGTCCGTTCTGCGGGTTGAGCTGGCGGTCCTTGAATTTCTTGTTGTATTCCTTGATGTTGCGCGCTCCCGCTATCTTCAGCAGGTCGTAGCGTGTGTCCATCTCCTTGCACAGCGAGTTGAGCGTGCGCACCACCTTCGTAACGTCGGTGATGATAGGCTCCGCACCCTCGTCGGGCACCATGGCGAGGAAGTGCTTCTCCAATGGGGTGTAGATGGAGAACTCCACCTTTTTGGGGTCTATGAGCACTATCTTCAGTTCTGCGGGATGCTTCTTATATAATAAAGAGGTGATGATGGCGTTCAGTCCCACCGACTTACCCTGACCCGTGGCACCGGCTACGAGCAGGTGTGGAATCTTTGCCAAGTCGAACATAAATACCTCGTTTGTGATGGTCTTTCCCACTGCGCAGGGCAGTTCCATCTGTGTCTCCTGGAATTTCTTGGAGTTGAGTATGGATTCCATCGACACGATGTTGGGTTTGGCGTTAGGCACCTCTATACCGATGGTTCCCTTGCCCGGAATTGGTGCGATGATACGTATTCCGAGAGCCGAGAGCGAGAGGGCGATATCGTCCTCCAAGTTGCGTATCTTGGATATCCTCACGCCCTGTGCGGGAGTGATTTCATATAGCGTGATGGTAGGTCCCACGGTAGCCTTGATGCTGCTTATCTCCACGCTGAAGTTGCGCAGCACCTCCACAATCCTGTTCTTGTTGTCGTTCTGTTCTTTCATGTCGATATGCGGATTGCCGTCGCTTTCGTAGTGCTTGAGCAGGTCGAGGGTGGGGTAGCGGTAGTTCTCCAGATCGAGCTTCGGGTCGTATGCCTCCATCATTCTGTCTCCCACGTTCACCAATGACTTGCCCTCAGCCTTTGCCTCGGCCTTCAAAACCTCCACATCCAGTTCGATGTTGCCCTTTTTTGGGGCAGCCGTCTCTGTGTTGTCGGTATCGGCTTTCTTGTCAGGCTCCACATCCAGGTCTATGCTCTGTGGTTCTTCCTTGTTGTCCTTTTCCTCTTTGGTGTCGATGGTGAATTCCACGGTTTGCTTCTCGGGGTCGTCAAACACCTCGGGGTCAGGCTCAGTGGTGATTATGTCTATGGGCATGTCATCCTCGTGTTTACCTCCGCTCACCTCGAATTTCACCTTATTAAAAAATAGGGTGGGGTTGAGCATTTTTCTTATCACGTATATTGTCTCCGCGCTGAGATATGTTAGAAATCCCACGGCAAGTATAAGCAGCAGAGCCGTAAGCCCTGGCGCTCCCACAAGGTTTTCCGTCCATTGGCACACATACCTGCCGTGGTCGCCTCCGGGATTGTAGCAGATGTCGATGAACACTGGAGAGAGGAATTTAGCCATTGTTATCGATGCCCACACCATGACCAATGACGTTCCTAGAAACCATTTTGTCAGCACGATGTTATAAACCCGCATCATCTTCAGCGAAGACAACAGGAAGAAGAACGGAATGGCGAACGCCGCCAGTCCGAAGCATTTCTTCATGAAGAAGTATGACATGTATGCGCCCAACGAGCCACACGAGTTGACAAACTCGCCTTTCTCGTTCATAATCTCACCCGGGCGCGGTGATTCAATCATGCTCAGGTCAATGTCGCCGGTATTGATGAACGACACGAATGCCACAGTCATGAAGATGCTCAAACCGAGCAAGACCACTCCGATGACGAAGTTCAGCTTTTCGTTCTGGAACAAGTCAAAACCTGTCACCGAATTGAACGAATTCTTGGTTGAAGTTTTCTTTTTTTTAGCCATTTTGATGTTTATCTCTGTAATAATCTGCAAAAGTAACGCAAATTTTTGAGAAATCAGCCGTTTTCCTCATTTTTTTTATTAATTTTGCATCTTGAAATCATATTAAGATGAAAAAAGTCATATATAACAAGTACGACAAGGCCCGAATTCAGCAACTCCCGCGTGCCTTGTTTGAGGGAAGGATAGTGGTTGTACTGTCGGAGTCGGAGGCTGCGAAAGCCGTCGATTTCCTGCTTTCGCAACCTATTTTGGGCATCGATACCGAGACCCGACCCTCGTTTCGCAGGGGGGTGAAGTATTATGTCTCGCTGTTGCAGGTGTCAACCCGCGATATTTGTTTTCTGTTTAGGCTTAAGAACACCACGATGTGTGAGCCTATAATACGCCTGCTTGAAGACACCACAGTGCCCAAAATCGGGATTTCCCTCCACGACGACATACACTCGCTTAGGGAGGTGGCTCTGTTCAAACCGGGATTCCTGATAGACCTTCAGCATAAGGTCAAGGATTTCGGCGTGGAGGACCTCAGCCTTCAGAAGCTCTATGCCAATTTCCTCGGAGGAAGGATCAGCAAGGGCCAGAGGCTCACCAACTGGGAGGCAGACATCCTCTCGGAGAGCCAGAAGCGTTATGCAGCCACTGATGCCTGGGCGTGCATCCTGCTATATGAGGAGATGGAACGCCTGCGGCAAACGGGGGAATATGAGGTTTTATTAAATGAAGAGTGAAGAATTTTTAAATGAAGAATGGGCTGCGCGATGGCGTACGCTGTAGGGGCTTTACTTTATGTAAGCCAGCAACCTAAACATCTGTTGATAAAAATATAAATATGTATAAGAAGATATATCTAAAGAAAGGCAAGGAGGAAAGCTTGAAGAGATTCCATCCTTGGGTGTTCTCAGGAGCCATACAACATCAGCCTGAGGATGTCGAAGAGGGCGAAGTCGTTAGGGTGATGACTGCCGGAGGCGAGTTTATTGCCGTCGGACATTATCAGATAGGGTCGATTGCCGTGAGAGTGATGTCGTTCGACGATGTCGAGATCGATTATGACTTCTGGCACTCCAAACTACAGTCGGCATTGGACATGCGCCGATCCATCGGCATTGTAGATAATCCCGACAACAACACCTACCGACTCGTACATGGCGAGGGAGACAACGTGCCGGGACTCGTCATCGACGTATATGGCGAGACTGCCGTAATGCAGGCGCATAGCGTGGGCATACATCTCGAACGCCACCGCATAGCGTCGCAGCTCGTCAAGGTGATGGGCGACAGGGTGAAGAACGTATATTACAAGAGCGAGACAACACTGCCCTTCAAGGCTGACCTCGGACAGGAGGACGGTTTCATTGTCGGAGGCAGCAAGGACAATGTTGCGCTTGAGAACGGACTAAAGTTCCATGTCGATTGGCTCAAGGGGCAAAAAACCGGATTCTTCGTTGACCAGCGCGACAACCGCTCGCTCCTCGAACATTTCTCGCGCGGCAAGAAGGTGCTCAATATGTTCTGCTATACCGGCGGTTTTTCTTTCTATGCCATGAGGGGAGGTGCCCTTCAGGTACACTCCGTTGACAGCAGTGCCAAGGCCATAGAGCTTACCACCAAGAACGTGGAGCTCAACTTCCCCGGCGACACCCGTCACGAGGCTTTCTGCGAGGATGCCTTCAAGTATCTCGACCGTGCCGGTGGCGACTACGACCTTGTCATCCTCGACCCTCCCGCCTTTGCCAAGCACCGCGGTGCCTTGCACAATGCCCTAAAGGGTTACACTCGCCTGAATATGAAGGCTTTCGAGAAAATCCGTCCCGGAGGCATACTCTTCACCTTCTCCTGTTCGCAGGTAGTGACAAAGGATAATTTCCGCAATGCCGTTTTCACTGCAGCCGCCCTTGCCCACCGCAACGTGCGCATCCTGCATCAGCTCCACCAGCCCGCCGATCATCCCATCAACATCTTCCATCCCGAGGGGGAATACCTCAAGGGGCTGGTGCTGTATGTGGAGTGATGTTTTTAAATGAAGAGTGAAGAATGTTTTAAATGAGGAATGAAGAAATATCTTGTGGCTCTGAGCGGGGGGGCAGACAGTGTTTGCCTGCTGCTCAAGATGATTGAGGAGGGACGTTCGGTGGAGGCGGTTCACTGCAACTTTCATCTGCGTGGCGACGAGTCCGACCGCGACGAGGCCTTTGTTGTCTCTCTCTGCGAGCGGCTCGGCGTGCCTCTCCATCGTGTGCATTTCGACACCAGGGAATATGCAGCCCTGCATAAGGTGAGCATCGAGCTTGCCGCCCGCGAACTGCGCTACCGCTACTTCGAGCAACTGCGCCGGGACATCGGTGCCGAAGCCATCATGGTGGCACATCACCGCGATGACAATGTAGAGACAGTGCTTATGAACTTGGTGCGCGGAACCGGTATCCGGGGTATGGCGGGCATCCGCCCCGTCAACGGACATATCCTCCGTCCCCTGCTCGACATGAGCCGACAGGACATAGAGGACTACTTAGAGAAAAAAGGCGAGACATACGTCACTGACTCCACCAACCTCGAGGACGATGCCACCCGCAACAAGTTCCGCCACCACGTCATACCCCTCCTGCAATCCCTCAACCCCAAGGCCTCCGAAAACATCCACTCCACCTCCCGCCATATTGCCGAAGCCGAAAAAATCCTCTCATGGGCAATCCAAGAGGCAAATCGCTCCGTGTTCAGCGTTGAGCCTTCCTCCGCTATCATCGACGTGAGCTCCCTCCTCTCCTTCGTCTCCCCCTCTTATCTCCTCAATGAGATATGCCGCGACTACGGCTTCACCCCATCTCAGAGTGAAGACATGCTCGCCGCCTCATCTTCCTCCCATGTCGGGGCAACATTCCTTTCCCCCTCCCATATCGCAGCCATCGCTACCGTCGCCGGCTCCCTCTGCATCCAAATAGCCCCCAAGACTGCGCAGCAGAAGGAATACCGCCTCCCCGAACCAGGCATTTACCGCCTCTCCGACGGCATAAGCCTGAGGTTAGAGAATACCCCCATCACCGAAAGATTCCGTATCTCCAAGTCGCCCGATGTCGCCACAATAGATGTAAATAAGGTGAAGTTTCCCCTTACCCTCCGTCCCATACGCCAAGGCGACCGTTTCACTCCCTTCGGCATGAAGGGCACAAAGCTTGTCAGCGACTATCTCACCGACATCAAGTGCTCAGTAATCGACCGTCAGCGTCAGCTGGTCATCCAGGATGCCACAGGCATGATAATCTGGCTCGTAGGAAGGCGGACGAACGAAAAATGCCGCATCGACTCATCGTCAAATGCGGCACTCACAATAACAATATTACCAATTTAATCCTCCTTCGCGAATTTCACAAACTTCATCTCGCGCATTATTCTCGCCTTTCTCTTCATCATATAAGGAGATGGATGCGCAGAGTCAAATTTCCTTGGATTGGGCAGCGAGGCGGCTATCAGCGCACATTCGCCCTTGCTCAGGTCCTTGGCGCGGCAGTGGAAATGCCATTCCGCCACGGCATCGGCACCGTATATCCCGTCGCCCATCTCTATGGAGTTGAGATACACCTCCATAATTCTTTCCTTGCTCCACATCATCTCGATGAGTGCGGTGAAATACACTTCGAATCCCTTTCTCACCCATGTTCTTCCGGGCCATAGGAATACGTTTTTGGCAGTTTGTTGTGAGATCGTACTTGCTCCTAATTTTCGTTTTTTGTTCTGCCGGTTGCGTTTTGCCGCCTTCTCTATGGCGTTAAAGTCAAAACCGTGATGTTCCATAAACTTAGAGTCCTCGCTTGACATTACGGCAAGCGGAAGTGAGGGTGCAATCTCTTCCAACGGCACCCATCGGTGTCTCATCTTCAGTTCCTCGCCCTTGGTAATCTGCTCGCCCAGTCGGATGAACATCAGTGGAGTGAAATATACGGGGATAAACCTCAGTGCAACAACAGAAAGGATGGTGGAGCCAAAGAAGGCCACCACCACCCATTTCAGTATTTTCTTTATGCGATTAAGAATAACCAATCCAATAATCTTTAATTCTTTAATCCTTAATTAGCCTGCGCCTCTGCAGCCTTTATCATCTCCTGGCTTGCATACATATATACCTCAACGCGGCGGTTCTGGGCCTTGCCGGCATTGGTAGAGTTGTCAGCCACGGGGTTAGCCTCGCCAAGACCCTCTACGCTCTTGATTTGTGAAGTGGAAACACCGAGTGACTTGAGATAAGAAGAAACGGCAGTGGCACGGTCGAGCGACAGGGCCTTGTTCTTCTCAACGCTCTGTGCGGCAGTGCTGTTTTTCCATCCGGCGTTGTCGGTATATCCCTGGATAGCCACGTCGCAGTCGGCATTGTTCTTCAGAACTTTGGCAAACTCCTGCAGTGAAGTCTTTGCTGAAGCTGCAAGAGAGGAAGAACCAGTTGAGAAGAGAATACCAGAGTCGAATGTCACCTTCACGGCAGCCAGACCGTTGGCGTCGGTCACCTGCTCCACCTGTGCGTTCTTCACAGCCTCAGCCTCTGCCTTGGCCTTGTCCATCTTCTTGCCGATGATGACACCGGCACCAGTACCTACGGCTGCACCAACTGCAGCTCCCACAGCTGTGTTACCAGCCAATTTACCAACAATGGCTCCTAATACTGCGCCACCTCCAGCACCGATAGCAGCACCCTTCTGAGTGTTGTTACAACCTGCCAGCACGAGGGCGAAGCAGAGAGCCAATGAGAAAAACTTAATCTTTTTCATCTTTTTCTAATACCTTTTTTAATTGTTAATGTTTTGAATAAATGTTGTCTTTTAATGCTCAAAACGCATAAAAATTGCCTTTTCCCGCATTTTCGGGTGCAAAGATAATGCATTTATTTCAAATATCTGTTGGTTTTCTATATTTTTTTTGTACTTTTGCAGCAAAAAATATACAAATATAGTATTTTTAACATGGCTAAAGAATTAAAAGAACTTACAAAGAGGGCTGACAACTATAGTCAGTGGTTTAATGATTTGGTAGTGAAGGCCGACCTCGCCGAGCAGTCGGCAGTACGCGGATGTATGGTGATCAAACCCTATGGTTATGCCATCTGGGAGAAGATGCAGCACCAGCTCGACCTTATGTTCAAGGAGACCGGCGCTCAGAACGCCTACTTCCCATTGCTCATCCCGAAATCGTTCCTTTCCAAGGAAGCCGAGCATGTGGAGGGCTTCGCCAAGGAGTGCGCTGTGGTGACACATTATCGCCTGCGCGCCAAGGACGACAAGAGCGGTGTGGAGGTTGACCCATCGGCAAAGCTTGAGGAGGAACTTATCATCCGCCCCACGTCGGAGACTATTATATGGAACACCTACCGCAACTGGATTCACTCATGGCGTGACCTGCCACTGATGTGCAACCAGTGGTGCAACGTCATGCGTTGGGAGATGCGCACCCGTCCTTTCCTCCGCACGTCGGAGTTCCTATGGCAGGAGGGACACACCGCCCACGCCACACGCGAGGAGGCTGAGGCTGAGGCACAGAAGATGCTCAAGGTGTATGCCGACTTCGCCGAAAACTGGATGGCAGTGCCTGTGCTCCAGGGAGTGAAGAGCGAGACCGAGCGTTTCGCCGGTGCCCTCGACACATATACCATCGAGGCGATGATGCAGGACGGAAAGGCTCTGCAGAGCGGCACAAGCCACTTCCTCGGACAGAACTTCGCCAAGGCATTCGATGTTACATATTTAAATAAGGAGAACAAGCCCGAATACGTGTGGGCAACGTCATGGGGTGTCAGCACTCGTCTCATCGGTGCGCTCATCATGACTCACTCTGATGACAACGGACTTGTGCTGCCTCCGAAACTCGCCCCCATCCAGGTGGTCATCATCCCCATCACCAAGGGTGCCGACCAGCTCGCCGCTATCAGCGAGCGCATAGCCCCCATCGTTGACGCTCTGCGCAAGAAGGGCATCACCGTGAAGTATGACGATGCCGAGAACAAGCGTCCGGGATTCAAGTTTGCTGACTACGAACTTAAGGGAGTGCCCGTGCGCCTCGTGCTTGGCGGACGTGACCTCGAGAACGGAACCATCGAGGTGATGCGCCGCGACACTCTCGAAAAGGAGACCGTAAGCATCGACGGCATTGAGACCTATGTGGAGAACCTGCTTGAGGATATCCAGAAGAATATCTTCGAGAAAGCCCGCAAGTATCGCGACGAGCATGTGTATGTATGCGACAACTACGAGGAGTTCAAGGAGAAAATCAAGGACGGCGGTTTCTTCCTCTGCCACTGGGACGGCACAGCCGAGACCGAGGCAAAGATAAAGGAAGAGACTCAGGCCACAATCCGTTGCGTGCCCTTCGCTTACGAGCAGACCGAGGGCGTGGATATGGTGAGCGGCAAGCCGTCGAAGTGTCGTGTCATCATTGCGCGTAGCTATTAAATTAAAATGAACATTATAGAGATTAACACTATTGAAGCCTCGGGAGCGGACATTTTCGGTTCGCTCACCGAGGCTCAATTGCGTCAGAGCCGCGAGGCTGAGTCAGGACTCTTCATCGCCGAGAGTCCCAAGGTGATACGTGTGGCATTGGATGCGGGCTACGAGCCTCATGCCCTTATGTGCGAGCGGAGGCATATCACGGGTGACGCCGCCGATATCATCGCCCGCTGTGGCGATATACCCATATATACCGGCGAGCGCAGTGTGCTTGCCTCGCTCACGGGATATACTCTCACGCGTGGAGTGCTGTGTGCGATGCGGCGACCACAGTTGCCTTCTGTCGGCGATGTGTGCCGTGGTGCGGGTAGGGTGGTGGTTATTGACGGAGTGGTGGATACCACCAATATCGGGGCCATCTTCCGTTCCGCCGCAGCCTTGGGCATCGACGGCGTGCTGCTCACTCCCACGTCGTGCGACCCTCTCAACCGGCGTGCCGTCAGGGTGTCGATGGGAACAGTCTTTCTTATTCCCTGGACGTGGCTTGACTCCCCCGTTCAGTCGCTAAATGACTACGGATTCAAGACGGCTGCAATGGCATTAACCGATGACTCCATCTCGCTTGCCGACCCTTGCCTGAAGTCAGAGTCTCGCCTTGCCATAGTCATGGGGACAGAAGGCGACGGATTGCCAAAGCAAACCATCGCCTCCGCCGATTATGTTGTGCGCATCCCGATGGCCCACGGTGTAGATTCCCTGAATGTGGCCGCTGCATCGGCAGTGGCGTTTTGGGAACTTTCTAAAAATTAGGATTATTCTTCATTTAATATAAAAAAGAATAAGCCTTTCGAGAGCCTGCTGGCATACGGGACAGAAGTCATCCACCTCGTTGACTCGCATGCGGCAGGTGTCGCAACCGCGCCATACGCCGTTGATGAGATAACCGCCTCCCTCAACCATACCAGCCTTGCCCTCGGATATGAGGTTGCCCCACTTCTTGCTGAAGTCATGCTTGGTGGTGATATTTTGCTCCCATGGCTCGGTGTCGGCAAAATATATCGGGTCATCGTTGCTGTAGGTATATTCGTCGGCAAGTCCGCCGAAGCTGTGACCGAACTCGTGAACCACTACTGGACGGAACTTTTTGTCCTTGGCGGCAGTGAGTGTGTAGCTGTTATATATGCCGCCACCGCCGTATTTCGTTGAATTGACGAGCACGATGATGTGCTCGTAGGGCACTGCCACGAGATGGTCGTGGAGCTGTTTCAGATGGAGGGTGGTGAGATAGCGGTCGCTGTAGAATGTGCTGAAATGCGACGAGAGTGCGGTGTTAATCCACTTTGCGTTGCCCGGTTCGCTTGTTCCGCTCTCCTTTGAGGGCGACTCCACGGCAATAATGTGGAAATAGTCCTTGAATTTTTTGAATGTGGAATGGCTGAAAAGTGCATCTATCGCCACACGTGAGTCCTCGATGAAGGACGGCATCTCGTCATGCGTATATCCCTCGGCCACAAAGGCGATGTGGATGCAGTTGGCGGTGTCCTTGGCTGCGTGGAGCACCGTGTAGGGGTTGACCGGGCACGAGATCTTGCGTATGAGGATGTCGTCGGGACGCAGCTTGTGGGTCATCGTGGCGAACACCTTCTGATGATAGTCGAAGAGGTCAACTGTGATGTATGCCGAGTCCTTGGGGAAGGGCACGAGGAAGACGTTCTCGAAGGATTTGGGGGTGGACTTCGACTCCTCTGTGGCAAGCCATTCCTGGAAGAGTGTTGAGAAGGAGTGGCGATATATTACCTTGCCGCTGCGGGCGTCGCTCACGGTGATTTGTCCGTTGCCTTCGAGGGGCAGGCTGTCGAGGTTGTGTCTCCTGCCGTACCATCCGGGAGTCTCCGAGAGCTGGTCAACATAGATGGCTTGGCTCTTGCGGTCGCCGGCAAAGACATAGTCGAGCCTGAGGGTGTTTCCAGTGAAATACTCGTCGAAGCTCTGGGCGGCTGTGCACAGGGCTGTTGCCGCAATGATGAATGACAATAGGATTTTCTTCATAAATGTGTTGTTTTTTTGATTTGACAATATAGTTTTCTGATGTATTCACGGTTCCAGTCGTCGGGGTGTAGCAGGGTGTCGTCGTATTGCATGATGTCGATATCGATGGTGACGATGCCCCTGCCGTGCTGCCTGCCGAGTGCTTGCTCCGTTGCCTTGGTGCGGAGTGTGAGATCGTCGAGGGCAAGAGAGGTGGTACATTCCAATAGCTGGTTGTGGAAGTCGGGTGACGACATTCCGATTGGCTCGGTGGCGATGATGTCCGACGCGGCGGTGACGCTGAGCCACTCGCCCATCAGCTCCCGGGCCCGTGGGAGGAAGTCGCTGCTGACGTTCGATCCTAATGCTATTATCACGTAATGTTGTTCCACTATTTTATACAGTTTTGCTGGATGAAATCATTGAATTGCGCACGGTAGCCGTTGAAGACATTGATATCCACGTCGCCGTGTATTCCCCTTACGCGTCCGTCGGGCGATAGTTGCCAGAAGAGCAGTTTGACGTCGGGCTTGAACTCTCCGTAGCGCGCTATCCACACGTGGTAGTTGCGCTTGATGTCGGGGGCACGGTCGAGATACTTGTTCACGAATGACTGGCTGACATAGAGCACGGGCTTGGTGCCGGTGGCAGCCTGCACTGTCTTGAGCCACTGCCTTACGTTGCGGAATAGGGCGTCGGCACCTCCCGCCTTGCTTATCTGCGCCGCCGTTGGTTCAACGTCGAGCACCGGCGGCAGGTCACCTTTCCTGAGGCGTGTGTTCCTGAGGAAGAACCTTGCCTGCAATGCCCCCGAGGTGCGGGTTGAGAAGAAGTGGTAGGCACCGGTGTGCAGTCCGTGGCGCCGCGCCTGGGTGTAGTCGGTGGCGAAGTAGCGGTTGCGTATGGTGGTGCCCTCAGTGGATTTGATATACACGAATGACACTGGATAGTCGGTATTCCCTTTGACGCTCTTGCGGCTTAGATGTCCGAGCGAGGTGATCCTCAGCTGCGACCATATTATGGGGTATTTCTTCCGCCCCTTGCCGTGCTGGTACTTGGATATGTCGATGCCGTAGATACGCTCTGAGGTGTATTGCATCCTCTCTCCCTTGAAGTTGCCAGATTGCCATTCTCCCGCCTTGATGAAGCGCGGTGATACAGCCACTCCGAATCCGTCCTCCCTGTCATCCTCGAAACGTCCCTCATAGGTGGTGTTGTCTGCATAGGTGTATGAACCGTGTCCGCAAGCCTGCATCCACTTGTCCATCTGCCCCGTGAAGAAGCCTTGGCAATCGTGTCTCGTGCCGTTGATGACAGTGTCGGCGTTCCATGTCGCCACCACGAGCCTGCCCGAACGGTCGAATCCCGCTCCCTTGCCCGAACGCTGCGCCTTGAGCCATCGTCCATGAGTCCATATACCTCCTTGAATGCCTACAAAGTGTGGTGAAGGTCTCACGCTGTCGATGCGCCTTGTCTCGGCAATTCGCCTTGTGTTCAGTCGTGTGACGGAATCGATGGGTGCGAGTGCGTCGCGCCATTTCTCCAGACGTGTCCTCTCGTTCACCAGCACAGTCATCCTTCCTGCCACCATGTCGAATCCCTCGTCCTGCACGTTGTGTCGGTCGAGGTAGTAGTCGAGTTCGTGCCTGATGGAGTCGAGTTGTGCGATTCGCAGGTTGATGTTGGCGCGGTTGATTTCCACCATGCGGTATAGTTGGGCGTTGCTGAGCTTGGCTTTTCCTGCGTGGCATGATGCCGGTGGCGTGAGCGTCATTCCCCTCATTAATGTGTCGCTGTCGATTGAGCGGAAGTACATCACTGTCCTGCCGTCGGCCTTGAGTTCATAATAAGCCTTGGTCTCGATATAATGCAGCTTTGCGCCTCGCAAGTGTCTCATGCAGAATATGCCAATAGCCACAAGTGCCAATAATGACAACAACGCCAAGGAAAATTTCCTCAGCGTTGATATCCTTATAGAAACATAGCCTTTCATTGCAGACTATTATCCGTTCATTGACAAGAGGAATTCCTCGTTGCTTCTTGTCTGCACCAGTCGGTCCCTCACTGTTGTCATCGCCTCGATAGGGTTCATCTCGCTGATGAACTTGCGTATGATCCACATGCGGTTGAGCGTTGTCTGGTCCTGCAGCAGGTCGTCGCGGCGTGTGCTCGACTGCACGAGGTTGACTGAGGGGAATATGCGCTTGTTGCTGAGCATACGGTCAAGCTGCAGCTCCATGTTTCCAGTTCCCTTGAATTCCTCGAATATGACCTCGTCCATCTTTGAGCCGGTGTCGATGAGTGCTGTGGCGATGATGGTGAGCGAGCCTCCGTTTTCGATGTTACGTGCCGCACCGAAGAATCTCTTCGGCTTCTGCAGTGCGTTGGCATCCACACCGCCGGTGAGCACCTTTCCGCTGGCGGGGCTGACGGTGTTGTAGGCTCGGGCGAGACGTGTGATTGAGTCGAGGAAGATTACCACGTCGTGTCCGCACTCCACCATTCTCTTGGCTTTCTCCAGCACGATGCCGGCAATCTTGACATGACGTTCGGCAGGCTCGTCGAATGTTGATGCGATGACTTCTGCATCCACGGTGCGCGACATGTCGGTCACCTCCTCGGGTCGCTCGTCGATGAGCAGCATCATGAGGTATGCCTCGGGATGGTTGGCTGCGATGGCGTTGGCGATGTCCTTCATCAGTATGGTCTTACCCGTCTTGGGCTGAGCCACGATGAGTGCGCGCTGTCCCTTGCCGATTGGCGAGAAGAGATCCACTATGCGTGTGCTTGGATTTGTGGTCATGGGGTCTCCGCAGAGATTGAATTTCTCGTCGGGGAAGAGCGGGGTGAGATGTTCGAATGATATACGGTCCCTCACCTCGGCGGGGTTACGTCCGTTGATGAATTTCACGGTGCTGAGAGCGAAGTATTTCTCGTTTTCGCGTGGTGGCCTTACGGTGCAATCCACCACGTCTCCGGTCTTGAGTCCGTATTTCTTGATTTGCTGGGGTGAGATGTAGATGTCGTCGGGAGATGACAGGTAGTTATAGTCGCTTGAGCGCAGGAATCCATATCCGTCAGACAGGATTTCCAGTACGCCGTTGCCCTCTATGATGTCGTCGAAGTTAAACTCCTCTTCTTCCGTGGTCTGTACGGCCTGTTGTGGAATGTCGTTGTTTCTCATTGGCGCCGGTCGGTCGAAGATGTCGAGCGTGGGCATAGCCTCCTGGTCTTCGATTGGTATGTCCTCCACGATGATGAAGTCGGTGCCGTCCTTGGGGTCTCCGAGCCATTTTCCCTCTGCGTCCATGCCTCTTCCGTTGGCATCCATATGAGGGGTGGCATTGGCTTCCTGGTTATGCTGTTGCATTTTTTCCTTGAGCATTTCCACCATTTCGGGCGATGGTTCCTCTTCGGCAATGTTTTCCTGTCCGTTGTTCTCAGGGGTTTCCTGTTGCTGGTTGGGGTTCTCTTGTGCGGGCTCGCCGGAATTGTCGGCAGCGTATGCTTCAGCCGGCTGTTCCTCAGCGAAAGGCAGTTCCAACTGCTGTTCCTGTTGTTCCTGCAGTTCCTGTTGCTCCTGCAGTTCCTGTTGCTGTCTTGCCGCTTCCTCGGCAAGCCTTGCCTTTTCAGCCTCTATGGCAGCGAGTTCGGCCTTCGACTTTCTTCCTCTCTTCTTGGGTGCGGGAGCATCGCCTGTAGCAGTGGCAGCTGCGGCAGCAGTGGCTTTCTTGGTGGTTTTTTTCGCTTTGGTACCATTGACATCAAAGTTTTCCCCGTCAGAACCTTTGACGGTATATACCTTGTCGGTATCCTTTTTCACTATTCTTGTTCTTTTTCTTTTTGTTGTGGCGTTGGCAGCTGTGTCTTCGGCGGCCTTGTCCAGGATGGCATACACCACGTTTTCGAGCTGGTCTTCTGGATTAACCTTTATTCCCAGTTCGTCTGCAATAGTCACCAGCTTGGTGATGTCCATTGACTCTAATTCTTCCTTTGTGTACATACTTTTATCAGTATATTTTAAATATGATAAATGGGTTCAGTGATGATGCGTTTCATGAACAGAAACGCAGTTTTATTAAAAAAACAGTGCAAAGGTAAGGTTTTTTTTTGAATTGAACAAATAATTTCCCGTTTTTTTCACATAAATGCAAAAAAAAGTGCACCAATAAGGCAGAATTCATGGCTATGGCTGCGCGACAACTGCAGGTGAAAACCTATCTCACTTTTCACTATAGCAAAGTTTTTTATTCGATTCAATGATCTCGCACATATATTCATAGTAGCGAATCAGTGATACCTGTCCCTGTGATTCCTGGACAGGTCCTTTTGACCCGCCGGTATGAATCAAAGTACCTGTCTCTTTGACACACAAAAAATACAAAATACAAAATTACAAAAAAGGTGGAAATGGGATTGTAAATGTAGGGATTCGGAGAGGTGGGAGTTAGGGAATAAATTATTATATTATTATAATAATATAATAATTTATATTTAATATATATATATTACTTCCTTTTTGTTTTTCAAGGATAAAACGTGTTTTTTGTATTTTTGTATTTTGTATTTTGTATTTTTTTAATGCCGAGACAGTGATAGAGTCATCGCACCTGCTGTGGTGTGAAACGGCGTTGTGTGGGAATGTAGCCTGTGGCGGTGAGACGTACCGAGAGTTCGATAATATAATAATGTGAGAATCTCTGACTTGGCATCCGAAAATTTGAGACGAGACTTTAGAAAATCTGAGACGTGTGATTAAATGAAGAGTGAAGAATGAAGGTTGAAAATTGAAGGTTGAGTAATTACATGAAATTGTACATAAGTCAAATATACAAATAAACTGTGACATAAGAGCACAAAACACACGGAAATAATGTGTATGAGCCTTTATTTCATACTTTTCCGGGACTTTTTTTCACTTTTTTGTCCCGACTGGCAATAATATCAATTTTTTTATGTAATTTTGCAACCAATTATGAAAGAATTGACAGTTAAAGACTCTTCTCTGCGCCAGGCTGCGGGGGAGGGTATGGACGAATTTGTGGACGTGTTCTTCACGGCGATAAGCGATGCCGTGGGAGGCGAGCTGACGGCCGAGACCATGGCGGAGCTGAATTCCGACCAGTTGACGCTATGGGCTTACCGTATATTGCGCGACGAGGTGATGGACGGGGGCTTTGTGCAACTGATACACAACGGCTACGGTCCGTTTATTTTCCTCAATCCCTTTGCCAAGGCAATCAAGGAGTGGGGACTGAGGGACTTGTGCAAGATGCTGCGTGCGGTGCATCCGCTATTCAAGAAATACCGTGAGGAACTGGAGCAGGACTGCACCGACGAGGAGTTTATGGCACTGTTTGAGAAGTATCCTGAGTTTGACGACTTCGACGACGAGTTTGTTGAGAACGAGGAGCGATTCACGGCTATGGTGGCGGAATATATCGACAACAATATCGGGAAGTTCGCCACTGTCGTATGATATATTAATTTAAACATCAATATCATTGAATTATGAACAAGGAACAGGAAAAGATTCGCAAGAAGAGTCCTGTGAGCATACGAAATAAGAAAGCCAGTTTTGAGTATTTTTTCATCGAGGAATATACTGCGGGCATTGTGCTTACGGGCACTGAGATAAAATCCATACGTCTCGGCAAGGCAAGTCTTGTCGATACCTTCTGTTATATCAATAACGGGGAGATATGGGTGAAGGGCATGAGCGTCAGCCCATATTTCTACGGCTCGTATAACAACCACGAGATGAAGCGCGACCGCAAGCTGCTGCTCAACAAGAAGGAGATTCAGAGACTGCAGAGCGCAACCAAACAGACGGGATACACCATCGTGCCCCTGCTTGTGTTTATCGACGAGCACGGAAGGGCAAAGATGGACATCGCCCTGTGCAAGGGTAAGAAGGAGTTTGACAAGCGACAGACCCTAAAGGAGAAGGAAGACAGAAGGGAGATGGACAGGGCGATCAAGCACTTTTAAATGAAGTGCTTGAAATTAAAGAATTAAAGTTCTTTTGCGTTTGTGTGTTTATGAATATAAGAGAAATAATTAAGGAGAAAATACTGGTGCTCGACGGAGCTATGGGCACCATGATCCAGAGCTACGGGCTCACTGAGGATGACTTCAGGGGTTCGCGCTTTGCTGATGCGGATATCCAGATGAAGGGCAATAACGACATGCTCAACATCACCCGACCGGACGTGATACTCGACATCCATCGACGCTATCTGCGCGCCGGTGCCGACATCATCTCCACCAACACCTTTAGCAGCCAAAGGATTTCGGAGGCTGACTATAGGCTGGAGGATGTAAGCCGCGAGATGGCATACGAGGGAGCGCGACTGGCACGCAAGGCTGCCGACGAGTTCTCAACACCGGAGAAACCACGCTTTGTGGCAGGGTCGGTGGGACCCACCAACAAGACTTGCTCCATGAGCCCCGATGTCAGCGACCCCGCTATGCGAGAGCTGACCTACGACCAACTCTACGACGCATACTTGGAGCAGATGGAGGCATTGGTGGATGGAGGGGTTGACCTGCTATTGATAGAGACAATATTCGACACGCTCAATGCCAAGGTGGCTGTGGATGCCGCCACGTCGGTGATCAGACGTAAGGACAGGGACGTGCCTGTGATGTTGTCGGTGACGGTGAGCGACCTCGCCGGACGCACGCTCAGCGGACAGACACTGGACGCATTCCTTGCCAGTGTGAGCTGTTATGACATATTCTCAGTGGGACTCAACTGCTCGTTCGGGGCACGTCAGATGAAACCCTTCCTGGCTCATCTCGCGCGCAAGGCTCCGTTCTATGTGAGCTGCCATCCCAATGCAGGACTGCCCAACTCGCTCGGACTCTACGACGAGACGGCTGACACCATGGCACCGCAGATTGCGGAATATATAGAAGAGGGACTTGTGAATATCATCGGTGGATGCTGCGGCACAACGGATGAGTTTATTGCTCGTTATGTGCCATTGGTGGAGGGCCGCACCCCACGTCAGCCGCAACCCCGTTCACAGACGATGTGGCTCAGCGGACTCGAACTGCTCGACGTGACTCCCGAGGTGGGGTTCATGAATGTGGGCGAGCGATGCAACGTGGCTGGTTCGCGCAAGTTCCTGCGCCTCATCAAGGAGAAGAAATACGACGAGGCCCTCGCCATCGCCCGCAAGCAGGTGGCTGACGGGGCACAGGTGATTGACATAAATATGGATGACGGCCTGCTCGACGCAAAGACGGAGATGACCACATTCCTCAATCTCGTGGCAAGCGAACCCGACGTGGCTCGGGTGCCGGTGATGATTGACTCGTCAAAGTGGGATGTCATCACCGCAGGACTCAAGTGCGCCCAGGGCAAGTGCATCGTCAACTCCATATCCCTGAAGGAGGGCGAGGAAGTGTTTGTAAGCCATGCCCGCGACGTGATGCGCTACGGAGCCGCAGTGGTGGTGATGTGTTTCGACGAGCAAGGTCAGGCCACGACCTACGAGCGAAGGATTGAGATAGCCGAAAGGGCTTACCGGATACTCACGCAAGAGGTGGGGATGAATCCCCTCGACATCATCTTCGACCCCAATGTGCTTGCCATAGCCACCGGAATGGAGGAACACGACGCATACGCCGCCGACTTCATCCGTGCAACGGGATGGATAAGGAAGAACCTGCCGGGGGCGCACGTCAGCGGCGGTGTGAGCAACCTGTCGTTCTCATTCCGCGGCAACAACTGGATACGCGAGGCCATGCATGCCGTGTTCCTCTATCATGCCATATCACAAGGCATGGACTTCGGCATTGTCAATCCTGCAACAAAGGTATTGTATAGCGACATACCAGCCGACCGTCTTGAGATTATCGAGGACGTGGTGCTCAACCGCCGTTCCGGGGCATCGGAGAAGCTCATAGCACTTGCCGAGGAGATAAAGGCAAGCCTGGAGGCAGCCGGAGATGCAGCAACAGCGTCCCGCGAGCAGGAGGAGTGGAGGCAGAAACCGCTTGCCGAACGTCTGCAACATGCTCTCGTGAAAGGAATAGGAGACTATCTGGAAGAAGACCTCACAGAGGCTCTCACTGTTTATCCCAAGCCGGTGAATATCATCGAAGGTCCGTTGATGGACGGAATGAACACGGTGGGCAAGCTCTTCGGGAGCGGCAAGATGTTCCTGCCCCAGGTGGTGAAGACAGCCCGGACGATGAAACAGGCAGTGGGCATCCTCCATCCTTATATCGAAGCCGATAATTCCGCATCATCCGATAATTCTGCATCATCCTTGGATGCAGGCAGCACATCCGCAAAAAAAGCCGGCAAGGTGCTCATTGCCACTGTCAAGGGCGACGTGCATGACATAGGCAAGAACATCGTCGGAGTGGTTATGGCTTGCAACAACTATGAGGTGATTGATATGGGAGTGATGGTGCCGCCCGAGCAAATAGTGCGCAAGGCCATCGAGGAGAAGGTGGACATCATCGGACTCAGCGGACTCATCACTCCGAGTCTTGAGGAGATGGTGAACGTGGTGCGCGAGATGGAAAAGGCAAATCTTCATATCCCCGTCATGATAGGTGGAGCCACCACGAGCGAGCTGCATGTGGCACTGAAGATAGCCCCGGTGTATAGCGGTCCGGTGGTGTGGATGAAGGATGCCTCGCAGAATCCATTGGTGGCATCGCGCCTGTTGGGCAACGGGGGAAATACTGAAATCCAGCATGACCTCGACGAGAAATACGCTGCCATGCGCAGCGATTATGAGTCTCACCAGCAGCAACTGACATCACTGGATGAAGCCCGTAAGAACAAATTAAATCTGTTTGAATAATATGATAAAGACAATACTGTTTGATATGGGAGGAGTGGTGATAACCCTCGCCCAACCTCAGGCCATAGAGCGTTTCAAGGCTCTTGGACTAAAGGATGCCGAAGAGCGTCTTGACGCATATACCCAGCAGGGAATATTCGGCGACCTGGAAGCAGGACGCATCAGCGACGAGGACTTCCGCCGCGAGCTGAGCAAGCTCGTGGGGCGCGAACTCACATGGCAGGAGTGCTGTCATGCGTGGAAGGGATATTGCTCTGACGTTCCCCGACGCAATCTCCTGAAGATGCAGGAACTGCGCCGACGCGGATATCGTGTCGTTCTTCTCTCCAACACCAATCCGTTCATGATGTCGTGGGTGATGAGTGAGGATTTCGACGGCGAGGGACATTCCTTGGCTTTTTATCTTGATGCGGCATACGAGAGCTATAAGTGCGGGGCGATGAAGCCTGATGCGAAGTTCTTCAATACAGTTATAGAAGGTGAGAACCTTGTGCCCTCGGAAACCCTCTTCCTCGACGACGGTCCACGCAACATCGAGGCAGCCAAAGCTCTTGGCATAAAAACACTGCTTGTGGAGAACGGTGAGGACTGGACGGAGATAATTGAAGACAGCCTGAAGTCATTTGAATAATATAACTCGACTTTCGGAAGTAAAGGAGTTAAAGAAGCTAAGGGAGGCGTTTCCTTGAGCGAAGCGAAAAATTAAATAAATAATGTAATATATAATAGAATCTTTATGAAAAAACTATTTACAAGCAAGTTATTTGCTTTTCAGTGTTCGATATTGGCAGTGCTTATGCTGTTTGGGGCAATAGAGTCCACGGCACAGGTCAAGCGCGAGTTCAGAGGTGCATGGATTCAATGCGTAAACGGACAGTTTATCGGTATGTCCACTGCCGACATGCAGCGCACACTGTCCTACCAGCTCGACCAGCTGAAGAAGTACGGTGCAAATGCCATCTTCTTTCAGGTGCGTCCTGAGTGCGACGCTCTCTATCCCAGCGAGATAGAGCCTTGGAGCCGTTTCCTCACCGGACAGCAGGGCAAGGCACCCTCGCCATATTGGGACCCCCTGCAGTGGATGATAGAGCAGTGCCACAAGCGCGGAATGGAGCTTCACGCATGGATAAACCCATATCGCGCCAAGACGAAGACCACCACCGTGCTTGCCCCGACACACGTGGCAAAGCAGCGTCCCGAGATGGTGTTCGAGTATGACGGACAGCTTATCCTCAATCCCGCATACGACGCCAACCGCCAGCATATATGCAGGGTGGTGACTGACATTGTCAACCGATATGACGTGGATGGAATCCACATCGATGATTATTTCTATCCTTATCCCGTGGCTGGACAGACCATCCCCGACGATAAGGACTTCGCGCAGCATCCCTGCGGACATGCAAATATAAAGGACTGGAGAAGATACAACGTGAATAACTTCATTTATGACATCCATGATTCCATCCATGCCGCAAAGCCATGGGTGAAGTTCGGTGTGTCGCCATTTGGTATTTACCGTAATAAGACTACCGACATCAACGGCAGTGACACCAACGGACTCCAGAACTATGACGACCTGTATGCCGACGTGCTAATGTGGGTGAACAACGGACTCATTGACTATTGTGTTCCCCAGCTTTATTGGGAAATTGGGCATAGTGCTGCTGACTATAGCAAACTCATCAAGTGGTGGAACCGCAATGCCTCGCAGCGTCCGTTGTATATCGGTGAGGACGTGGAGCGCACGGTAAAGGCAAAGGACAAGGATAATCCCGAGACGCATCAGATGGCAGCCAAGTTCAAGCTTCACGACCAGTGCCAGAATGTCAACGGCACAGTGTTGTGGTATGCCAAGGCAGCTGTTGACAATATCGGCAATTACGGCACGATGCTCCGCAATGTCTATTGGCGTTATCCGTCGCTTCAGCCTTCAATGCCATTTATAAGCAAGAACGCGCCCTCGAAGCCCGCCAAGCTGAAAAAGGTGTGGACATCAGACGGACTTATGCTCTTCTGGACTGCTCCCCGTTCAAAGGATTGGTCAACCGAGGCTTATCAGTATGTGGTGTATCGTTTTGGCAAAAACGAGAAGATTGACCTTGAGAATGCCAATAAGATTGTCGCCATCACCAAGGATAACTTCTACAAGTTGCCATACGAGTCGGGCAAGGAAAAATACACATACGTTGTCACTGCCCTCAACCGTATTCACAACGAGAGCAAGCCAGTGAAGAAAAAGATTAAGTTGTAGCTATCTCAGCTTTTTCGGAAGCATAGTCATAAAAGGGCGACATAACATAGGATAGGGCTTGCCGATCTATGTCGCCCTTTCATGGTTGTTGGGTCCGAAAATTACTGTTGGTCGAAATATTCGTTCAGGGCGGAGATGGCGTCGGGAGTGATTTCGCTGATGTCGCGCTTTATCTCGCCTTGTTCCATAAGCAATATGCGTGTGGAGATGTCGATGGTGTGGGTGAGGTTGTGCGAACTGATGATAATCGTGGCACCAGTAGCCTCACGGTATTCCTCAATAATATGTTTGAGATGATTCTGGCTCGACGGGTCGAGGAAATTGAACGGCTCGTCAAGTATCAGCAGTTTGGGACGCGTGATGAGTGCTGATATGATTCCCACTTTCTGCTTGTTTCCGGCCGAGAGGTTGCGGATGAGCGCGTTGCGTCCGAATACCTCGCCTCCTGTGAACTGTTCGAAGGCGGCGGCGCGCTCAGTCAGCTCTTCCTTGGATATCGATACCACCTTGGCGATGAACTCGAAATATTCCTCGGGTGTGAGGAAGTCGATAAGGAAACCATTGTCGATATATGCTCCAGTGAATGTTTTCCAGTCTTCACTCTGTTGCACGTCAATGCCGTCGAGAGTGACATTTCCGCTATCTGGTTTCAGCAAGTCGAGTATCAGGCGGAAGAGGGTGGTCTTGCCGGCACCATTGTTGCCGACAAGTCCTATAATCTCTCCGCTGCCGATAGACAGCTGTGGTATGTCACAGGCGCATTTCTCGCCGAATGACTTCCGTAAATTGCTTATTTCAATCATAAACTATTCTTCATTGATTTCGTCGATGGCTGGCTTCACTTTGACTTCGTCTTCCTCTGTCGCGACTCGGGATAGCTCGAGCAAGCTCGGCTTTGCATTCGGTTCGCGCAGCCATTCTTCATTCTTCACTCTTCATTCTTCATTCTTCACTCTTCATTCTTCATTTTTAAACGATTCCCCTTCCGTGGCAGTTCTTGAACTTCTTGCCGCTGCCGCATGGGCATGGGTCGTTGCGTCCGGGGAGCTTGTCCTTCATGATTGGAGTGCGATGCTGTTGCTCGCGTGTGTCATGGGCGGCTGCAGCTGCTTGGTTTGGGTCACGAAGCTGTTCCTCGTTGATGTCACGCTTTGTCTCGGTGTATTCAGGCTTCTTGTTCTGCTGGGGCATTTCCTGAGGAGCCTCCTGCGGAGCCTGTTGCAGTTCTGGGATGCCGCTGCGCATGAGGATGCTGACGATGCGGTTGTTCATGGTGTCAACCATCGAGTCGAACAGTTTCACGCTCTCAAGCTTAAAGATGAGCAGCGGGTCTTTCTGCTCGTATGAAGCGTTCTGCACGCTGTGCTTCAACTCGTCAAGTTCGCGGAGGTTCTCCTTCCAGCATTCGTCGATGATGTGCAGTAGAATCATCTTCTCATACTGCTTTACTATTGACTTGCACTCTGAGTCGTATGCCTCCTTGAGGTTGCAGGGGATGTTGTACATGCGGCGTCCGTCGGTGATTGGCACCATGATCCGCTCGAAGCGGTCGCCCTGGTTTTCATACACCTGGCGTATGATAGGCATTGCCAATGTCTGTATGCGGTCGGTCTTGCGCTTGAAGGCAGCCATGGCCTGCTGGAATGAGCTTTCGGCGAGGTCTTCGTGCTTTTCGTCAACAAACTGGTCGTAGGTGAAGGGTACCTCTATACCGAAGATACGGATGAAGCCTTCCTTGCATCCCTCGTAGTCGTTGTTTTCGATGATGTTGACAACGCGGTCCCAGATGGTGTTGGAGATATCCATGCCGATGCGCTCACCCATGAGGGCATGGCGGCGTTTCTCATACACCACGGTGCGCTGCTTGTTCATCACGTCGTCGTATTCGAGCAGACGCTTACGGATACCGAAGTTGTTCTCCTCAACCTTCTTCTGCGCGCGCTCGATACTCTTGGATATCATCGGGCTTTCGATTCTTTCGCCCTCCTTGAATCCGAATCGGTCCATGACGCTTGCAATACGCTCGGAAGCGAAGAGGCGCATCAGCTTGTCCTCAAGGGAAACGTAGAAGACAGATGAACCTGGGTCGCCCTGACGTCCTGCACGTCCACGCAGCTGACGGTCAACGCGACGGCTCTCGTGACGCTCTGTACCGATGATGGCGAGACCGCCCGCAGCCTTCACCTCAGGCGAGAGCTTGATGTCGGTACCACGACCAGCCATGTTGGTGGCTATGGTGACGGCTCCAAGACCGTTGGTGCTCTGACCTGCAAGTGCCACGATGTCAGCCTCCTTCTGGTGGAGCTTGGCATTGAGCACCTGATGAGGTATCTTTCTCATATTGAGCATCTTTGACAGAAGCTCTGATATTTCCACAGAAGTAGTACCCACAAGCGTCGGGCGTCCGCTCTCGCGCATCTGCTGAATCTCGTCGATCACGGCGTTGTATTTCTCGCGTGCTGTCTTATACACACGGTCGTCCATATCAATACGTGCAATTGGGCGGTTGGTGGGAATCTCCACAACGTCGAGCTTGTAGATGTCCCAGAACTCGCCAGCCTCGGTGGAGGCGGTACCTGTCATACCTGCGAGCTTGTGGTACATGCGGAAGTAGTTCTGCAGGGTGATGGTGGCGAAGGTCTGTGTGGCTGCTTCCACCCTCACGTGTTCCTTTGCCTCCACGGCCTGATGCAGTCCGTCGCTCCAGCGGCGTCCCTCCATGATACGTCCAGTCTGCTCATCCACAATCTTCACCTCGCCGTCGATTACGACATACTCGTCATCCTTGTTGAACATGGTGTATGCCTTGAGCAGCTGCTGCAGGGTGTGCACACGTTCGCTCTGCACGGCATAGTGGTTGAGCAGAGCGTCTTTCTTGTCGAGACGGGTCTGGTCGTCGAGGTCTTCGAGTTCAAGGGCCGATAGCTGCGATGCGATGTCAGGCAACACGAAGAGTTCCTTGTCGTTCACCTGCTTGGCGAGCCATTCCGTACCCTTGTCGGTGAGGTCGCAGGAGTTGAGTTTCTCGTCAACCACGAAATACAGCGGTTTCACGCATTCCGGCATCTTGCGGTTGTTGTTTTCCATGTATATCTCCTCAGTCTTGAGCATACCAGCCTTGATACCCTCCTCAGAGAGATACTTGATGAGGGGCTTGTTCTTGGGCAGCGACTTGTGGGAGCGGTAGAGCGAGAGGAAACCCTCGTCGAGCAGTTTCTGGTCGTTCTTTTCCTTTCCCTCGCTAATCTTCTGCTTTGCTTCTGCAAGGAACTGGGTGGCGAGCTTGCGCTGTGCCTCCACGAGTTTCTCCACGAGTGGCTGGTATTCCTCGAACATCTGGTCGTCGCCCTTGGGCACAGGACCTGAGATGATGAGCGGGGTACGTGCGTCGTCGATAAGCACTGAGTCAACCTCATCGACAATGGCATAGTTGTGGGAACGCTGCACGAGGTCATCGGGCGAGTTAGCCATATTGTCACGCAGATAGTCGAAACCGAATTCGTTGTTTGTTCCGAAGGTGATGTCCGCCTGATATGCCTTGCGGCGTGCGGGGGAGTTGGGCTGGTGCTTGTCGATGCAATCCACCGAGAGTCCGTGGAACATGTAAAGAGGCCCCATCCACTCGGAGTCACGCTTGGCGAGGTAGTCGTTCACAGTGACCACATGCACGCCGTTACCGGTGAGTGCATTAAGGAATACCGGCAGTGTTGCCACAAGAGTCTTACCCTCACCGGTTGCCATTTCGGCAATCTTTCCCTGATGGAGCACGACGCCACCGAAGAGCTGCACGTCATAGTGCACCATTTCCCATTTCAGGTCGTTGCCTCCTGCAGTCCAGTGGTTGTGGTATATAGCCCTGTCGCCTTCGATGGTGATGAAGTCCTTGCGTGGGTCTCCTGCCAGTTCTCGGTCGAAGTCAGTGGCAGTGACGATTGTCATCTCATTCGTGGCGAATCTCTTGGCAGTCTCCTTCACGATGGCGAATACCTCTGGCATAACCTCGTTGAGTTTTTCCTCAAACATGTCGAGTATTTCCTTCTCGATCTTGTCAATCTGTGCGAAGATGTCGGCGCGCTCGTCGATGGGCGTGTCCTCAATCTTTGCCTTCAGTTCGTCAATCTGCTTGCGCTTGTCGTTGGCAGATTCCTGGATGTTTTTTCTTATCTCCTGTGTTCTGGCACGGAGAGCGTCGTTGTCGAGTTTCTCGATATTGGGAGATATGGCTTTCACCTGCTCCACGAAGGGCTGGATGAGCTTCATGTCCCTTGATGACTTGTCACCGAAAAGCGACTTTAAAAACTTTGTAAAATTCATATTTTTTTTGTTTTTTATTTCCTACAATTCAAAATTCCGTGCAAAATTACGAAAAATATTCCGTAATCGTGCATAATTCACTGATAATTTGCGTTTTTTTCTTCAAAACAAGGGTTCTGAAGAGCAAGCATTGGGTGCACGGATGCGAATTGACTTGCTCAGGGTGGGGGCGATGCGGTCAACGGTGACGTTGTCGTCGATGCGTCCCGCCTTCACTCCACAGCCGAACATTATTATAGGAAACTGTATGTACGAGGCCCTTGAGAGTGTGTTCTCCATATTGTCCTCGTTGAGTATGCGCCATCCCGGATTGACCTCCACGAGTATGTCGCCACAGCGCTCCTGCGAGTAGCCGTTGCGTATCTTGTGGATGTTGGGATTGGTGTTCGACAGCAGTTGCTGTCCTGTATATACGTTGCGTATGCCTGCCACCATCGAGAGGAATTCCTGTGCCCTCAGTGTGGCGTCAACTAAGGTTATGCGCTTGTTTTCAAGTTGCTGGTGGTTGAGGTATATCTGGTTGCCGAGATATGTATCCACATACCTTGCCTGCCCCCACAGCGCTCCGTAGTACATATTGAGCAGGTTGGCGGTGCGGTTGATATAGAAGATGCCAGTCGGCACTTTGTATTTGGCATAGTCGTTGCCCTCCTCGTCGCTGTATCCCGTGCTGGTGATGACATACATAACGTTCTTCTGTCCCACTATCAGCTCAATGCCGCTGATGAGGGCGGCAATCTGCTTGTCGAGCCTTACGTAGGTGTCCTGCATCTCAAGCTGACATTCTGCCAAGGTGCGGTGGTCGAAGTTGCCGGCATAGTATGTGAGGTTGAGCAGGTCGGTGATGCCGTCCTTGCCCATTTCGGTGCTCTTTATGCAGTGAAGGGCGGTTTTCGTCACGTTGTCGTTTACGAGTGCGCTGGCCTTGTATTCGCGGAACCTTCTGTCGCTGTTAAACTTGTGGGAGAAGGTTTTCTGCGAGCTTTTCACCATGAAATAGGTGAAGTTGCCTGTATAGTAGTTGTCGGGAGTCCATTCCTTTCCCGCTATTTCCTTCAGGGCGGGAAACAGGCGGTTGTATTCGCTCACCCAGTTGGGCAGTTCCTTGTCGTAATAAGTGGATGAGCACCATTCGCCGCTTTCGTCGTCAATCCATATCGCGGCGTCGGCGGCATGTCCTGCCGAGAGTATGGCGGCATCGCGTGTGGGTGCGATGGAATATACGATGGCCTTGCCCTGGGAATACACTTTCAGCTCGTCGCCGATGGTGCTGGTCAGGACGTTCTTGGGCGACGAGCCAATGGCGGTGCCCAGTCCCTTGCACTTGTTGTCATCCACGCAATACACAGGCCTGAGCGTGTTGCGGTCGAGCCATCGCTCTGCCACTATACTATTATAATAAGGTGTGGTGCCGGTGAGTATGGCGGTGATGGCAGAGGCGCGGTCGATGGGCTGGAATGGATATGAGGCGTTGCCATATACCCGTCCCTCCGAGAGGAGCCTCTTGAAGCCGTAACTGCCGTAGAGCGGGGAGAAGGCCTCCAGATAGTCGGAGCGCAACTGGTCGATGGTGATGTTCACCACCAGTCGCGGCGCCGACTGAATCACCTGTGCCTCCAGTCGTGCGGCGTATGCGAGTGCTACTATGAGTGTGAGTGAAAACTGTCTCTTGTTCATGGCTTTAAGTGAATGATACATCTTGTCATGAGGGCTATGCCTACGAGCACCATGCCCTCTGCGTAGTTTTGTATGCAGGTTCCCGCGAAGAACAGCAGCAGGAGTATTGCCGAAATCTTCCAGAAGAGTTTGTCCTGTGGTTTCCGCCATAGCCTGTAGATGAAAAACAGGGGCAGGGGATTGAGCAGGAGCAACTGCAGGTTGGTGCTCGTGGTGGGATGGCGCGAGCAGAACAGTGCGAGCATGAATATGCCTGCCAGTCCGCTAAGGCTCATGAGTATGGTGTCCCACACCCTGAAAACGCTCTTGCGCCGCCATTCCATAGTCAACAGTGCCAACGACAGTGTGAGCAGTATCAAGGCGCACTCGGTGGGAGTGAGCGGGAATGAGTCCTCTATGACATTCACCCCTGGCTCCACTGCGCTGCGTGATTCAGCCACTAACGGGCGATAGAAGCCGTCGCTCAGTATTTGCGCCTTCTCGGCATCCATCATCATGTAGTCGGGCAGGAACTGCTGTTTGCGTCCGCCAATCTTGATGTCGGCAGCCGCTCCCAATGCCAAGTCCACTCCGAATGCCGCCCAAGGGTATTTCGAGTTATACTGGTGAACCATCTCGCGGTATGTCTGCCTGTTGTCGCTGTTTACGTATTTCAACCTCCCGCTGATGTTCCTTTCCAGCATGTCGCGTGCCCTGGTGGTGCAGTTGTCATATAGGAAATTGTAGCGGTATTCCCTGTTCTCGGGGCGGTAGTTGTCGATGAGCGCCTTGTGCAGTGCCTTTTTCTCCTCGGTGGTCAGGTTGATTACCTGCTCGGTCACCTGGCTTCCCCTGCGTCCGTATTCCTGGGCGAAGAGCTGGAAGGGATACACGCCAAGCTCGTAGTCGGTGAGACCGAAGAGGAACCGCAACGAGAAGAACGGGCGGTTGAAGTTGAACACGCCGTAGTTGAACGCAAAGTCCTCGCCAGTGCGCAAATCGTGATATCTGAGGGCTGTATGCCCGTAAAGGCTGTAAACTTCGTTGCCTGGTGCACAAGTCAGCAAACTGACTTCTATGGAGTCAGACTGCTGTGCAAAGCCTAACTGGCTGACAATCAGCGAAAATATGCCGACGAATAGCCTCTTGTATGTATCTTTTATATTTTTCACGGTGCAAATTTAATGTCTTTTTTTGGAAAAACATTCGATTATCTCGATTTTTTTCAATAATTTTGCACCCTGAAATTGAATTTAATAGTTATGAACCTCATAATCGACGCAGGAAACACCTGCATAAAGTTGGTCGCTTTCGATGGCGACGCGCCTGTTGAGGTATGCACTGCTGACTATGATGAGCTTGACAAGTTCACTCGTTTTCTCTCTGCATATCCCTTCAACCGTGGCATTGTCTCGTCGGTGGTGGATATGCCCGACGCTATGGAGATGGCCATCGGCGAGTTGCCATTCGGGGTGAAACGGCTTGTTCCGGGAGTCACTCCCGTGCCGCTCACCATAAGGTATGCCACTCCCCACACTCTCGGGGCCGACAGGCTCGCTGCTGCCGTGGGGGCATACGTCAAGGGCGGTGGCACGGATGTGCTGGTGATTGACGTGGGCACATGTATCACCTACGACTTTGTCAACGCCAATGGTGAGTATCTTGGAGGCAACATATCCCCGGGCCCCAAACTGAGGTTGATGGCCCTCAGCGAGCACACGTCAAAGCTGCCGCTTGTGAGTCGCCACGGCGACACTCCCGAAGTGGGATATTCCACCGAAACCGCCATCCGAAGTGGTGTCTTAAATGGTATAAGACGTGAAATTGAGGGCTATATAAGTGATTTTTTATTAAAATATCCCCGTCTTTTGGTTTATTTAACGGGCGGAGTGCATCTCGATTTGCACATTTCAGAAAAAATGCGCATCTTTGCAGACGATTTCATACTCAGCTATGGGTTGAACTGCATATTAGAGTATAAAAAATAAGTGTTTTGAGCAGAAAATATTAAAGTCATTATATAATTGATGAAAAAGACAATAATTGGCGCAATTGTATGCGCAGCCACATTGACTGTCAATGCACAAAGTGGCACAAACTCACCTTACAGCCAATTCGGTCTCGGTGTATTGTCCGACCAGTCGCAGGGTGGCAATCGCGGTATGGACGGATTGGGACTGGGACTTAGATTCTCCAGTCAGGTCAATACCCTCAACCCAGCCTCGTATTCGGCGGTTGATTCACTGACGATGCTGTTTGACGCCGGACTGTCGGGACAGGTGACCAACTTCAAGGAGGTTTACGCCGACGGAACATCCAAGAAAATCAATGCCAACAATTCTGACTTCGAATATGTGGTCGGTTTGTTCCGCATTTTGCCGAAGGTGGGATTCAGCTTCGGTATATTGCCGTTCACCAACATCGGCTACAACTATAGCAGCAGCAGTGTGGTGGGAACGGATTCCGAGGGACAGCCGTCTTCCATGTCCACTGAGTCGCACAGCGGTTCGGGAGGCATTCACGAGGCCTTCATCGGAGCTGGATGGAATTTCTACAAGGGATTGTCCATTGGTGCCAACATTGGATATCTATGGGGTTCTTATGACAAGAGCGTGTCGGTGGTTAACAGTGACGGATATGTCAACTCGGTGCAGAGAAACTATTCTGCCATAGTCAGAAACTACAAGCTCGACTTCGGATTGCAATGGGAACACAGGTGGGGCAAGAAGGATGTCACCGTATTGGGTCTCACCTACGGACCCGGGCACAGCCTTAACAGCGACCCCGAACTTGTAACCACCATCAGCAACCCGCAGACTGGTGTTGCCTCATACGACACAATCAGGGTGGCTGACGGACTTCACATTCCCTCGACCTTTGGCTTGGGAGTGTCATGGACTCACAACAACTCGCTCACCGTGGGCTTGGACTACACCATGCAGAAGTGGGGCAGTTGCGACATTCCTGAACTCAACGCTGTCACAGGCGAGTACAAGACGGCGGGCGGACTGCTCAAGGATCGCCACAAGCTGACCCTCGGCACTCAGTGGGTGCCTAATGCCATGAGCCGCAAGTTCCTCAACCGTGTCAACTATCGCTTCGGTGTGTCCTACAACACTCCTTACATCAAGGTCAACGGCAAGGACGGTCCCAAGGAGTACAGCGTCAGCGCTGGTTTCGGTATTCCTATCGTCAATGCCTGGAACAACCGCTCTATGCTCAACATCAGTGCACAGTGGGTGAGGGCGTCTGCCAAGGACCTCATCACCGAGAACACCTTCAGGATTAATATCGGACTCACATTCAACGAGCGTTGGTTCATGAAGTGGAAGGTGGAGTAATCGCTTCGCAAAATTAAAGAATAACACTTTGAATCGTATATATATATATAATAAGGTGGCGAAGGCGGGAAGCGTGCTGCTCTTCTGCTTGTTTCTCCTCATGGCGTCGTGCTCTGAGGAGAAGGAGCATATTGCACCTGCAATACACGACCGCGACTCAGTGTCGATGATGACCTCCTACGGAGTTAACACGCTGATATCCGATTCTGGCGTGATAAAATACCGCATAGTCACCGAGCGTTGGGATGTGAATACCGTGAGAGATCCGTCGCGTTGGACTTTCATCTGTGGAATATTCATGGAGCAGTTCGACGAGAAATTCCATATCGAGGGATATATCCAGGCCGACACGGCATGGTATTACGACCAGCTGAAACTGTGGGAACTGCGGGGCAGGGTGCGTCTGCGCAATGTCAACGGACTCAAATTCCAGAGCGAGGAACTCTACTGGGACGGTATGGCCCACGAACTCTATTCCAACAAGTATTCCAAGGTCATCACCCCCGAGCGCACGCTTGAGGGCACATATTTCCGCAGCGACGAGAACATGCGCCACTATACCGTGAGCAATTCCAAGGGCTCGTTCATCAAGTCGGATATGGACAAGAAGGAAGAAACATCTCCCGACAACACCACTGGCAATGAATCCACTCCCGCTGACACCATCCAAAAGGAACAGCGTCAGAAGGCTGTGCCACAGAAAAAGAAAATACAATGACAGATACAGTTATAGCATTGATAGCCACCATGGTGCTCTCCGCATTCTTTTCAGGAATGGAGATAGCGTTCGTGTCGAGCAACCGTCTTCTGGCGGAGATGGACACAAGCGGCAGCTCCAGTCAGCGCGCCATCAGCTTCTTCTATCGCCACCCCAACAACTTCGTCTCGACGATGCTTGTCGGCAACAATATCGCCCTCGTCATCTATGGCATCCTGTTTGCACAGATATTCGACACCACGCTGTTCAGTGGCCTTGGCGACGGCGAGCGGGTCACTGCCGACACGATATTGTCAACCGTGGTGGTGCTCTTCACAGGCGAGTTCCTGCCCAAGACCATCTGCAAGAGCAATCCCAACACGATGCTCTCGCTCTTTGCCATTCCAGCCATGATTTTCTATGTCATCCTTTATCCCATATCCCGCTTCGCCACTTTCCTTTCAAGGGCGATGCTGCTCATCATGGGAGTGAAGATGGAGAAACAGAAGGAGGGAGCGGGATTCACCCGTGTGGATCTCGACTATCTCGTGCAGAGCAGTATCGAGAATGCCAAGGATGACGAGGAAATCACCGACGAGGTGAAGATATTCCACAACGCCCTCGACTTCTCCGACACCAAGGTCAGGGACTGTATGGTGCCGCGCACGGAGATTGAGGCAGTGGATGTGGAGGACTGCACCGTTGACGAGTTGCGCAACAAGTTTATCGAGAGCGGATTCTCGAAGATTATAGTGTATAAGGATGATATCGACCACATCATCGGATATATCCATTCCTCCGAGATGTTCAGAAATCCCGAGAAATGGCGCGACGGCATACGCACACTGCCTTACGTCCCCGAGACGATGGCTGCCAAGAAACTCATGCACACCTTCATGCAGCAGAAGAAGTCCATAGGTGTAGTGGTGGATGAATTCGGAGGCACAAGCGGACTTGTCTCGCTTGAGGACATCGTCGAGGAGATATTCGGAGACATAGAGGACGAGCACGACACCAGCAACTATGTGGCGCGTCAGACCGAGGATGGCGACTACCTTCTCTCAGCCCGACTTGAGATAGAAAAAGTCAATGAGATGTTCGACCTCGAACTTCCCGAGAGTGACGAATATATGACAGTTGGAGGTCTCATTCTGCACGAGTACCAGAGTTTCCCAAAACTCAACGAAATTGTGCAGATTGGTGACTTTGAATTCAAAATAGTGAAGTCAACAATGACAAAAATCGAACTTGTGAGGTTAAAAGTAGTGAAGAAATAGATTTTTTTCCACTTTTTTTCCTTTGTTTGATATAAATTTTGTAATTTTGCGCACTAAAATGACAATATAAATAAAAAACAATAAAACAAAGTAATGGCAGCATTAGGAAAAATTCGTAAAAGAGGCGTCACGCTGATTATCATTATCGGCTTCGCGCTCTTCGCTTTCATCGCCGAGGAGGCCTTCCGTTCTTGCGAAGCAGCAAGCAACGAAAAGCGCCAGCAGGTCGGCGAAGTGTTAGGTAAGAAAATCTCCGTTCAGGAGTTTCAGGACCTCGTTGACGAGTATCAGGAGGTCATCAAGATGACACAGGGTAGGGACAACCTCTCTGAGGATGAGCTCAACCAGGTCAAGGATCAGGTGTGGAACACATTCGTCAGCAACACCATTCTCGCCGATGAGGCTGAGAAGTTGGGTCTGACCGTTACCGACACCGAGCTTCAGAACATCATGAAGCAGGGCACAAACCCCATGCTCATGCAGTCTCCGTTCGTTAACCAGCAGACTGGCCGCTTTGATGCGTCTATGCTCACCAAGTTCCTTGCCGACTACAAGCAGTTGCAGTCTAATCCCCAGGGAGCACAGGCTGCTGAGCAGTACAAGAGAATCTATGACTACTGGAAGTTCATCGAGAAGACACTGCGCCAGCAGACTCTCGCCCAGAAGTACCAGAGCCTTCTCTCTCACTGCTTGCTGAGCAACCCCGTTTCTGCCAAGATGGCTTTCGAGGCTCAGAACGAGGAGAGCGACATCCAGCTCGCTTCTATCGCTTACTCCACCATCAACGACAACAAGGTCACTGTTTCCGAGTCTGACCTTAAGGCCAAGTACGAAGAGAACAAGGGTATGTATGAGCAGTATGTGGAGAGCCGCGACATCAAGTATGTGGATTTCCAGGTCGTAGCTTCTGCAGCTGACCGCAAGGCCCTGATGGCAACAATGGTTGATGCCCAGAAGAAGCTTCAGGAAGGCGCTAATCCCGCCGAGGTGGTGCGCAAGGCACAGTCGCAGATCCAGTATAGCGGCATCGCCGTATCTGCCAAGTCTCTGCCTATGGACATCAAGGCCAAGGTTGACTCTATGGCTGTAGGTCAGACCACTGCTCCCTTCGAGACTGCTATGGACAACACTCTGAATGTAGTTAAGCTCGTCTCCAAGGTTTCTCTTCCCGACTCGGTTGAGTATCGTCAGATTCAGGTGGGTGCCGCTACTGTCGAGGCTGCACGCAAGACCGCTGACAGTATCTACAACGCGCTCAAGGCTGGCGGCGACTTCGAGGCTATCGCCAAGAAGTACAACCAGGAGGGCAAGTCAATGTGGATGACCGGTGCTATGTATGAGGGTGCCCAGGGCATCGATGCCGACACCAAGAAGTTCATCGAGACATTGGTTAACAGCGGTGCCGGAGAGGTTAAGAACGTCGAGTTCTCCCAGGGCAACATCGTTGTGCAGATTGTCAACCGCAAGGCTATGACCGACAAGTATGTCACAGCCATCGTAAAGCACGCTATCGACTTCTCCAAGGCTACATATTCGGCAGCCTACAACAAGTTCAGCCAGTTTGTCAGCGAGAACCAGACTCTCGAAGCCATCGAGAAGAATGCCGCCAAGTACGGCTTCACGGTTCAGGAGCGCAAGAACATGGTTAACTCCGAGCACAACGTGGCTGGCGTGCGCGCCACACGCGAGGCTATGAAGTGGGTGTTCGACTCCAAGAAGGGCGAGGTTTCTCCTCTCTATGAGTGTGGCAACAACGACCATCTGCTCGTAGTGGCTCTCACTGGTATTCATCCTGTAGGTCTTCGCGACTTTGCTGATGTCAAGGACCTCGTTAAGCAGGAAGTTCTCCGCGACAAGAAGTATGAGACGCTCCAGCAGAAACTTGCCGGAGCCAAGAACATAGCAGGTGCCAAGGCCAAGGGCGCACAGGTTACAGAACTCAAGCAGGTTACCTTCGCCGCTCCCGCCTTCATCCCCACCATCGGTGCCAGCGAGCCAGCACTTAGCGGTGTTGTGGCAGCCACAAAGCAGGGGCAGTTCTGCGACCGTGTCATCAAGGGTAATGCAGGTGCATACATGGTGCAGGTTGTGAAGAAGGCCAAGCGTCAGGGCGTGAAGTTCGACCAGAAGGCTGTTGAGTCACAGCTCCAGCAGCAGGCCATGCAGGCAGCAGGTCTCTTCATGCGCGAGCTGAACATGAAGGCACAGGTGGTTGACAACCGCTACCTGTTCTTCTAAAATATCGATATGGTAATTTTGCACATGAATAAGAATAATTTTTTTTGATCATTATGGGGCTGTACTTGTGAAAGCACGGCCCCATTGCTTTTAATATAAGGTATGAATAAGATATGAAGAAACATAATTTTTATAGCCTCGCCGTGGCTCTTTGCATGACGGCAACCGTAAATGCACAGAATGGTGGCATTTCAACCAAGATGATGTCTGAGATTCAGAAGCAGAACAAGATGACTCCGGCTGAGAACGCTCTCGCCAATGCCATCGCCGCAAACTCTATCGACAACATCGCGCAGAACCGCAACAATGCGGCTGCCATCGACACGTATTTCTCGGTGGAGACACCCAAGCAGAGCATCACCGACCAGAAAAGCTCCGGTCGCTGCTGGATGTTCAGCGGCATGAACGTGCTCAGGGCTGACTTCGCCAAGCGCACCGACTCACTGCGAGTGGAGTTCTCACAGGCCTACCTCTTCTTCTACGACCAGTTGGAGAAGGCCAACCTCTTCCTCCAGGGAGTTATCGACACCGGCAAGAAACCTATCGACGACCAGCGTGTTCAGTTCTTCTTCAAGAACCCCATCAACGACGGCGGCACCTTCTGCGGTGTAGCCGACTTGGCTGAGAAATACGGACTCGTGCCCAAGCAGGTGATGCCCGAGAGCTACTCCAGCGACAACACGTCGAGAATGGCACGTCTCATTTCATCGCGTCTCAGGGAGGACGGACTCACACTGCGCAAGATGGTGGCTGAAGGCAAGAAGGCTGCCGACATCGAGAAGGCAAAGACCGGGATGCTCGCCACGGTATATCGTATGCTCTCGCTCACTATCGGCGAACCCCCGACGCAGTTCACCTACGCCCATGTCAACAAGGACGGCAAGGCAGTAGGCAAGCCCAAGACCTACACTCCGCTGGAGTTCTTCAGGGAAGTGGTGGGAGAGAAGCTCAACGGCACTTTCATCATGGTGATGAACGACCCCCGTCGCCCATATTACAAGACATACGAGGTGGAGTATGACCGCCATACCTACGACGGTCACAACTGGAAGTACCTCAACCTCCCGATGGACGACATCGAGCAGATGGCCATTGCGTCGCTCAAGGACGGACGCAAGCTCTATAGCTCATACGACGTGGGCAAGATGCTCGACCGCAAGCGCGGATATGGCGACACCGAGAACTTCGACTATGGTTCGCTTATGGGCACTACCTTCGGTATGGACAAGGCTGAGAGAATCAGCACCTTCGACAGCGGTTCCACACATGCCATGACCCTCACCGCCGTGGATCTCGACGAGAACGGAAAGGCCAAGAAGTGGAAGGTGGAGAACAGTTGGGGAGCATCATGGGGCCAGCAGGGTTGCATGATAATGACCGACCGCTGGTTCCGCGAGTATATGTTCCGACTCGTGGTTGACAAGAAATACGTCTCCGACGAAATGCTGAAGCTCAACGAGCAGAAGCCAATAATGGTGATGCCTGAAGACCCGCTGTTTCAGATGGAGAATTGATATTCTCCATCTGAGATTAAAGAATTAAAAAATTAAAGAATTAAAGTATAGGTTTAAAACACAAAGACACAAAGGGACAAAGGTTTTCTTTAGATACAAAGGTGACTTTGTAGCTTTCAACAGCGACAAATGCTTTGTTTCTTTGTTTCTTTGTGTTTAATAAGTATAGTTGGGTTATTTTTATGGAAGATATAAATGAAATGATAGCGGGTGGCAACCTGGTGGTCGCTCTCGCACTGCTCACGGAGAAGTTGACTAAGGAGCCGGAAAATGTCGAGGCACTGAAACTTCGGGGCGAACTGCTGTTGCGCATGGGCGACAAGCAAGGGGCGCAGGAGGACGCACGCCGACTGATGGAGATTGCACCCGATATGGCTGCCGAAATCAGTGGCGACTTCACCGCAAAAGGGGTTGAGCAACGCCCAAAACGTAGGATAAGTAACCTCAATCCGATTGGTATTTAAGAAAAATAGGGTGAAAAACAAAAAAAAGTAGAAAAATATTTGTGTATTTCGCAAAAATGTTATACTTTTGCACCGTAAAAATTTAAAAAGTAAGTAACATTTAAAAAGAAAATAATTATGAGCTTGAATCAGTTCGCATACTTTTACGGCTTTTACTTTTACTTTGCAGGGAACTGTGAAGCGGGAAGTTGCGTGTAGATTTCAACTTATGACAATAGAAATAAAAAACTCAAAGGTCCCGCTTCATTCCCAATGTTGCGGGACTTTTTGAGTAATTAAAGAATTGAAAAATTGAAGAATTAAAGTTGACTATATAGATAATGAAAAGAATAGCAATACAGGGAGTAATCGGGTCGTTCCACGACATTGCTGCCCATCAATACTTCGAGGGTGAACAGTTGCAGCTGATATGCTGCGACACATTCGAGGACGTCTTCGAGAATGTGAGAAAAGACCCCACAGTGATTGCAATGACTGCAATCGAGAACACCATTGCGGGTAGTCTCCTGCACAACTACGAGTTGCTCCGCGATTCGGGACTCAGTGTAGTGGGGGAGCACAAGCTGCATATTTCCCATTGCATCTGTTGTCTGCCCGACGACGAGTGGGAGACCATACAGGAGGTCCATTCCCATCCCGTGGCTCTCATGCAGTGCCGCCAGTTCCTTTCCAAGCATCCCTCAATCAAGGCGGTTGAAAGCGACGACACTGCAGGCTCGGCACAGTATATCTCCGAAAACAGCTACAAATGCCAGGGATGGGCTGCCATCTGCAGCAGCACTGCGGCAAGGCTCTACGGACTGAAGGTGCTCGAAGACAATATCGAGGACAACAAGCACAACTTCACGCGATTCCTCGTCTCCTGCAACCCTATGAAGGCCGACTTCCTCCGCCCATTTGAGAAGACCAACAAGTCGAGCCTCGTCTTCTCGCTCCCTCATGAGGAGGGTTCGCTCTCGCAGGTGCTCAGCATCCTGACTTTCTATAAGATAAATCTGACGAAGATACAGTCGCTGCCAATCATAGGGCATGAGTGGGAGTATCTGTTCTACGTGGATGTCACCTACGACAATCTCACTCGCTATCGCCAGAGTATCGACGCAATTATCCCGCTTACAAAAGAACTCAAAATATTAGGTGAATATGAATCCAAATAGCATTCAACCGGCTGAGAGACTCACGCTCGTCAGCGAATATTACTTCAGCAGAAAGCTGAAAGAGGTGGCACAGATGAACGCCGAAGGCAAGGACGTTATCAGTCTTGCAATCGGCAGTCCCGACATGCCGCCCTCAGAGAAAACCATTGATACATTGTGCGATGTGGCACGACGTCCCGACACCCACGGCTATCAGCCCACTATGGGTACTCCCGAACTGCGCAACGCCATGGCTGAATTCTACAAGCGATGGTATGGCGTGGAACTCGACCCTGCCAAGGAGATTCAGCCACTCATCGGTTCAAAGGAGGGCATACTGCATGTAACCCTCGCCTTCGTTAACCCCGGCGAGGAGGTGCTCGTGCCCAACCCCGGCTATCCCACCTACACCTCGCTGAGCAAGATTCTCGGCGCCAAGGTGGTGAACTACGACCTCATGGAGGACAACGGATGGCAGCCTGACTTCGACCAGCTTGAGAGTATGGATCTCTCCAAGGTAAAGCTCATGTGGACCAACTATCCCAACATGCCCACAGGTGGTAATGCCTGCATGGAGACCTACGAGCGTCTTGTTGATTTCGCACGCCGCCATAACATTGTGGTGGTCAACGACAACCCCTATTCCTTCATCCTCAACGAGAAACCCATTTCGCTGTTGCAGGTGGAGGGAGCCAAGGACTGCTGCATCGAGTTCAACTCCATGTCCAAGAGCCATAACATGCCGGGATGGCGTGTCGGTATGTGCGCCTCCAACCCCACCTTCATCTCGTGGATACTCAAGATTAAGAGCAATATCGACAGCGGCACGTTCCGTGGCATCCAGCTTGCCGCCGCATCCGCCCTCTCCAACGAGGCGGAGTGGCACCGCGAGGCAAACATCGAGACCTACGCCCGCCGCCGCAAGTATGCCGAGCAGATAATGGATGTGCTTGGATGCACCTACGACCCCAATCAGGTGGGAATGTTCCTGTGGGGACGCATCCCTGACAGCTATTCCAACTGCGAGGAACTCACCGAGCGTGTGCTCCACGAGGCAAGGGTGTTCATCACCCCCGGATTCATCTTCGGCTCCAAGGGAGAAAGGTATATCCGGATTTCGCTCTGTGCAAATGAGCGCGTCTTCGACGCTGCATTGCACAGAGTGAAATCCGAAATTAAAGAATTAAAGAATTAAAGAATTAAAGATACGTAGTTCGTTCTCGCATGATTTGCGGGGGAATAAGAACTTTAATATTTTAATTTAAATTTGAAAATTGGAAATTTTAAAATTTGACACATATGGAATTAGAATTAGAAAAGCTTACGTTGCCCAGTGACAACGAGCGCCCGTTTGTGATAGCAGGACCATGCTCCGCCGAGACTGAGGAGCAAGTGATGAAAACAGCTAAGGACTTGGCAGCCAAAGGTTGCCACATGTTCCGAGCAGGTGTATGGAAACCACGCACCAAGCCAGGTGGTTTCGAGGGTAATGGCGAGAAGGCTCTCCCATGGATGCAGCAGGTGAAGAAGGAGACCGGCATGCTTGTGGCCACCGAGGTAGCCACTCCCGAACACGTCGAACTTGCCCTGAAGTATGGCATCGACATCCTTTGGATAGGTGCCCGCACCACCGCCAACCCCTTTGCCATGCAGGCCCTTGCCGACTCGCTCAAGGGCATCGACGTGCCTGTATTCGTAAAGAATCCCGTCAATCCCGACCTCGAACTGTGGATTGGAGCCATGGAGCGCATCAATCAGGCAGGCATCAAGAAGATGGCTGCCATCCACCGCGGCTTCTCAAGCTACGACAAGAAGATTTACCGTAACATGCCGATGTGGCAGATTCCTATCGAGCTGCACCGCCGCATACCCGACCTGCCCATCATCTGCGACCCATCGCACATCGGCGGTCGCCGTGAACTCGTGGCTCCTCTCTGCCAGCAGGCCATGGACCTCGGTTTCGACGGACTCATCGTTGAGAGCCACTGCAATCCCGACTGCGCGTGGAGCGATGCCAAGCAGCAGGTCACTCCCGATGTGCTCGACTACATCCTCTCACTGCTCGTGGTGCGCAGCGAGACCAACACCACCGAGAGCATCACCCAGCTCCGTCATCAGATTGACGACCTCGACAACCAGCTCATGGACCTTCTCTCCAAGCGTATGCGCGTATGCCGTGAAATCGGTCAGTACAAGAAGGAGCACAACATGACCATCCTTCAGGCTGCCCGCTACAACGAGATTCTCGAAAAGCGCGGTGCCCAGGGTGCCCTCTGCGGTATGGACAGCGATTTCGTCTCACAGGTGTTTGAGAAAATCCACGAGGAGAGCGTTCGCCAGCAGATGGAGATTATCAACAAATGACGCTTTGGGCGTCATTTTGTTGAAATTAAAATATTAAAATATTAAAGGATTAAAGTTCGTTTGCGATTGACATATTTTAAAATTTGAATGCAATGAAAATTTTGATACTCGGAGCTGGTAAGATGGGAAGTTTCTTCCTTGACCTCCTTAGCTTTGACCATGAGACGGCAGTGTTTGAGAAAGACCCCAAGAGAATGAGGTTTACATATAACTGCCAGAGACTTACGACATTGGACGAGGTAAGGGAGTTCGCTCCCGAACTCGTCATCAATGCCGTCACAGTGAAATACACCATTCCGGCATTCAAGGAAGTGTTGCCCTACCTGCCAAAGGATTGCATCATCAGCGACATATCGTCGGTGAAGACCAACCTCAAGGAATACTACGACTCCACAGGCTTCCGCTATGTCAGCACACACCCCATGTTCGGACCCACGTTCGCCAACCTCAACCAGCTGCACGAGGAGAATGCCATCATCATCAGCGAGGGCGACTATATGGGACGCATCTTCTTCAAGGACCTCTATCAGCGTCTCGGTCTCAACATCTATGAATACACCTTCGAGGAGCACGACCGCACGGTGGCTTACTCCCTGAGTATCCCCTTCGTCAGCACCTTCGTGTTCGCTGCCGTCATGAAGCATCAGGACGCCCCGGGCACCACCTTCAAGCGCCACATGCGCATAGCCAAGGGAGTGCTCAACGAGGATGACTACCTCCTTCAGGAGATTCTCTTCAACCCCTACACAAGCGACCAGGTGGCACAGATTCGCGACGAGCTGAAGGAACTGCTCGACATCATCGACAACAAGGATGCCGACCGCATGAAACAGTATCTCACCAAGATACGCGACAATGTGAGAAGGGATATTGAGATAACTAAGAATTAAAATATTAAATCATTAAAAAATTAAAGTTCTCGTTGGCGCATATATATCATTTGGTGGCATTCCTGACAGTGGCTATATGGGGCACCACGTTCGTGTGGACGAAGCTGCTGATAATCAACGGACTGTCACCTGCACAGATTTTCACACTGCGATTTGTCATCGCCTACGTCCTGCTGTTGGGATTCTCATTGTGGCGCGGACGCCATAAATGGTTTTCCGACAGTTGGCGCGACGAGCTGACGATGTTGGGACTGGGACTCACGGGCGGTTCGATGTATTTCCTCACCGAGAATGAGTCGCTCCGCTTCACCACAGCCACCAACACGTCGCTGATAGTCTGTTCGTGTCCGCTGTTTGCCATGCTCATCATTGCCCTGTTCTATAAGTCAGAGCGGTTCAGTGCGCGTCAGATATTAGGCTCCGTGGTTGCCCTGGCAGGCATGGCGGTGGTGGTTCTCAATGGCCATTTCATTCTCCATCTCTCCCCCTTGGGCGACACTCTCGCCTTCTCCGCCTGTCTCTGTTGGGCGTTATACACGTTGCTGATGAAGCCCGTCATGGGGCGTTATCCCGCGATGTTCATCACGCGCAAGGTGTTTTTCTATGGCATATTGACCATATTGCCTTATTACGTCTTCGTGCCGGATATGCCCTCGTTGGATGTTCTCCTGCGTCCCGCCGTGATGTGGAACCTGCTGTTTCTCGGCAGTGTGGCGTCGATGTTGTGCTATCTCACGTGGAGTTGGTGCATGAAAGGTCTTGGAGCCGTGGTCTGCACCAATTGGGTGTATGTCAACCCCATCACCACCATCGTGGCTGCATGGCTCATCTTGGGCGAGCAGATAACCACCTATTTCCTCATGGGCTCCGTCCTGATAATAGCGGGAATGTATCTCTCGTCGAAGAAATAATCCTTTAATTTTTTAATTCTTTAATTTTTTAATTTTTTAATTTTTTAAATTGCAAATTTAAAAACAACATGTCAGCAGCAAAATGGATAGGCGGCATACTTGGATTTATGACCGCAGGGCCACTCGGCGCATTGGCGGGAGTGGCATTAGGGGCACTGTTTGACAGTGGTCTCGACTCTGTGAACAACCCCGAAAACTCAGGCACCCGCACCTTCTCGGGCACCCGCACCGACGAGGAGCAGCGCAACAGCTTCATGTTCTCGCTGATGGTGCTCTCCTCCTACGTCATCAAGGCCGACGGCAGGGTGATGCACTCCGAGATGGAGATGGTGAGAAACTTCCTCCAGTCGAGCTTCGGGGTCGAAGCCCGCAACCAGGGCGAACAGATACTTCTCCGCCTCTTCGATGAGCAGAAGCGTCAGGGGCGCATACAGTTCCAGAACACCGTGGCGCAGTGCTGCGAGCAGATAGCCATGAACATGGAGTATGCCCAGCGTCTGCAGCTCGTCAGCTTCCTCTTGGCGATAGCCCAGGCAGATGGACACATTGACCCGACGGAGATCATGGCAATCCGTGAGTGCGCCCAGTGGATGCACATGCAGCCGGGGGATGTCGATTCCATGCTCAATCTCAAGGGCGACACCCTTGAAGATGCCTATAAGGTGTTGGGAGTCTCTCCCTCAGCCTCCGACGATGAGCTTCGCAAGGCCTACCGCCGCCTCGCCCTTGAGCATCATCCCGACCGCGTTGCCGCCCTTGGCGAGGATGTGCGCAAGGCTGCCGAGCAGAAGTTCCAGGAAATCAACGCCGCTAAGGACCGCATATGGAAGGCTCGCGGCTTGTAGCGAAAAACTCCCCGTAGTCCTTGCATCCCTCAGGCAGCCTGTGCCTCACTATGCACAGCCCCAAGTCGTTTGCCATCCCAGCCAGGTCGCCCCACAGGCTCTCGCCCGCAGCGTCCTGGTCGGGGTAGGAGTGTAGTGTGGTGGTCTTCGGCAGCCTTTCCTTCAGCATCCTCTTGTCCTCCTCGGTCAGTGTGGTTGCCGACGGGATGGCTATTGCCTTCTTCCCGCTTGTCAGCATGGCGAGACAGTCCGTCGGACCCTCCGAGATATACAGGTTGTCGTTGTCCGTCAGCTCCGCCAACTGCGGCAGGTTGAACATCGGGCACACCGACCCCTTCGGAAACTGAAACCTCTGTTTCTTCTCCTTCCCCAAGTATCTCGCCTGCACGTTCAGCAGCCTTCCGTCCACATCCCTGTATGGCAGCAGCAGTGCAGGGGCGTTAAACCACGGTCCGTCGGTGCTTCCGTTCATCGAAATGTCCCTTCCGATGCTCGAAATGCCCGTTTTCCTCGCCACATCCGCCGAAATCCGCCTCTCATCGAACAGGAAGTGACGCGCCTCAGCCGTCAGCCGTGGTCTCTCCATCAGCCTCTCCAGGTATTCCCTGTTGCATGCCGCCGTCTTCCGCTGCGGTTTCTCTTCCCTCTGCTTGTTGTAGAACTCACTGATTATCAAGTTGTTCTCGTTCGCCAACCACTTGCAGGCCTCCTTGAACCCCAATCCTGTCACGTGCATAGTCAGTCCGATAGTGTCCTCAGCCCTGCCGCAGCTATAGCATTTACAGATGTTTTTTTCTTTCGAAAAATGAAGTGACATGTGACGCTCCTCATGAAACACGCACAGCGCCCAGTGTCCCCTCAACTTTATCCCCAGCCGAAGAGCCACCCCCAAAATGGGCAGCTCTTTCAGTTTTCTCAATTCCTCATTCTTCATTTAAAACCATTCTTCATTCTTCATTCTTCACTCTTCATTTAGAAGTTCTTCTCAAACACCTCCGCCCCGTCCTCAGTCTGCACCTTCACGATGAGCCTTTTCTTCTGCCACACATACAAGGTCTTCCTCGTCTCCGTCACAAGCTCCATCTCCTGGCGTTTGGCGTCAAGTTGTTCGCGCGTGAATCTCTTCGGCATCTTGTCATACAAGGTGTTTCCCGACACATAGCATCCGTTCTCCTCCTCGTCGATGATCACTATGTTCTTTTCATATTTCTTGCCGAACAGTGCCAGTTGCCATTTCAGGATATAGTCAGCCAAGAAGAAATACACCTTCTTCACCTTGGCCTGCTTCCCCTTGTCCTCGCCCCACAGGTGGTATATCATCGTGGCAAGCCTCGCTGCCGACACCGAGCAACGCTTGTAGAACGAGTTGCGGGCATACGAGCCGCTCTTGCTCACCATCTCCACCTGATAGTCACACCACCTCTTCTCCGCGGCAAACAGCCAGTCCATGTCCACGTCGTGTATGGGCATCAGCTTGTCCTCGGCGTCATACGTCTCGCCCATCAGCATGTCCTGCGTCTCCTTGATGAGGGCCATGTCCTTGTCCGAGAACTCCCTCTTGATAGTGGCTGAACTTGCCAGCAGGTCGCCCAAGGGCATGTAAATCGAGCGGTTCACGTTGCCCGACTCGATGGCGTCCTTGTCCATATATTTGAACAAAATCGAAGGTGTGGTGTTCCATATGCAGCACCAGTTGATATCCACCGTGGCGTTGTAGCTTTGGTCGCTGTTGGTGTCAGTGCTCGTGAGCGACCCGTAATCATAGGCCTGCTTGGCCATGTCCCTGAGGTCGCCATAGCTTCCCCTTCGCTCAATCAGCGACGACAGCTCGTCGGTGTATAACATGAACGTCAGCGGGTCGCCATACTTCCTCACCATCATGTGCGCCCTCTTCACCATCTTGTTCTTCGTCACCTTGTTCAGGCAAATCTTCACCGTCACAGGCGGTTTCTCCTGGCATTTGTCGCCCTTGGCCTTTTTCCTCTCCGCATAGTCCAGTTCCTTTTTCTCCTCCTGCAGGTCGCGCTTGATTATCGGCTCCATCAGCAGTGCCATCAAGTCGGTTGAGAACGATTTTCCGTCGCCGCTCTGTCCGATGATGATAGAGTGGACAAGCAGGTGGTGCCACTTCATCAGACCGTCGAAGAAGTAGTGGAATCTCAGCCTCGGACTCATGGCGCAGAAGCAAGTCAGCGCCGTGATCAGACAGGCAATCTTGAATTCCATCATCTCCGCCATCTTCCAGAATATTCGCAACACCGGCGGGAGGTCCCGCTCGGTGATGCATGTTACAGGTATGAATTCCTTTCTCATTTCTCAATAATAAATTTTCAATAAATCTCAGTATTGTCCAGGGCCATCTTCACGATTTCCTGCACCATGATGTCCTGCAGGTATTCCGTTTTCGATGCATCCGCCACCCCGTTCACCTTGGGGTGGTAGTCCTTGGCCTGGAATCTCAGGGCCGCCCACACCACATCCCCCGGGGTGAACTTCGTTGTAGCGTTGTTACCGAGCAGCGTAGCCGCAAACGAGTTGTCATACTTGCCGCCCAATTCCTGAATCACGATCGTAGCCTTCTGAATGCTCGATCCGTCCTGCTTCTGCACAGCCACCGGCTGCGTCTGAGCAATCACTTTAAACATAGCTTTCATAACTCTTTAATTTTTTAATTCTTTAATTTTTTAATTTCGCGAAGCGATTTTCGCATCGCGAATTAAAAGAACTAAGGCACACGCCTCATTGTACATCCTCATTTCGAAGTTGTCCACCGCCAGCGGATTAACATTCTTCGTGTGCACCTGATACGCCCCGTTAGGCTTCAAGATCATCGACAGCAGTTCGCCGTCCCACACCTTAGTGTTTCTCGTGTGCGCCCTTCTTGGTGCAGCCTCCACGAACGTAGCCTTAGTCCCCGACTTGTTGAAGTTCAAGGCCCCGTTCATCACCGAGCGAGCCATCTGCTCGCAATCCTCATTGACCTCAAGAGTCAAATCAATACCATTTAAAACCTTTTTCATACAAAAAATAATTTATTGTGTTAATATCCAATTAAAATCGTCGCGCAGCCCCTACGAACTGCTCACCACCTGGTGCCTGTTAACCCCCTCCCGCTTATAGCTCACATGCACCCATTGCGTTCCAGCCCTGTTTCTCTCCCATATCACCTGGTCGAAGTCAGTCTCATCCATAATGAAGTGCATAATCTTCAGTAGGTGTTCGGTATTTTCAACATGTATATCCGCCGCCTCCCCCTTCATGTGCTGCGAGTTCCTTACCCCACCCACGGCCTTGTTGAGTTCCGGGCAACGATACCCTGAAGAAATCACCACCGGCTTGCCGAGAAAATCCCTCAGCGGCTGCAGCACCTCCATGCACAGCGCCTTTAGGTTCTCAATCACCTTTTTCTCCTCCTCCTTAGTCCGGGGTCTGTTTTTTAGTCCCTTTCGCTCCGCCACATTTGAGTGCGTAAGCTCTTCGTAAGAAAAATTCTTTGACAATCTCATACTAATCATATTTTAGAATTCAATATATAACACACACTTTCCCCTCGGTAGTATATCCAAACTACTATAGCCATCCGTGATGTCTTGCACAATTTTTACCTCACTAAAATTTAGCGGTTCACGTGGAGTGCATTTCATGGTTATATCAAACATGCCTGAACAATTAACATCCACCTCAACCTTGTCAACAGAATCTAATAAAAATCGATATTTCATGTAAGTTGAAATGATTCTTGAGATGAAACTTTTTTTCACTGCAATTTTTTTCTCGCTTTCTCCTTCTATATGCAGTCTATCGTAACAAATACTCACCTCTCTATTAGAGTCTGTGAAATCAAAATATATACCAGGACAATCAGGAATATTTGTTTCTTCTAAATAGTCGGAATGGAGAAGGCAAAATTTGCCCACTTTCATGCGACAATTGCAATAGTTTTCAGAAACCTCTATTTTGGGTTCCTCAATATCCATATACTTACTTATCCATAAATGCAGCATCTTTCTCAAACTATCCCTGTCCACAAGGATAATATCATTACTGCAAGGTCTTGGTGTTGTATTTCTTTCTTTTCTATCCATAAGTATGCCGTTTTTTACTGGTCAAAAAGTTAATTTGATTCTCAACATCTTGTTTGCACATCTTTTTTGTGCTAATACAAACAAATTTTTTCATACGCAATTAAAAACAAATAATAAATACAATTTCTTGTTTAAGTAGGCTTGCCCCGAAGGCAAGCACTACCCAAACACCTCAATATAAAAATCCCACGATTGCCGTTGTAGAATTCACTGGCCTCATGAATGGCGTGATGTCGAAATTCGTCAAAGCCTCGATTCTGTGAAAATCCAGACGAAGGTCATCACCGTCTTTCTGTGTAATCTTCACCGACAGATAGCCGCTTGTTACGAATCCCTCAGTCTCACATTCGGCCTTACTGATACAGAATACGCCCCTGAAGAACTCACAGAGAAGCTTGGCAATGTCCTCACATTCAACATCCATCACTCCACCTTTGTTTTCATAAGGCAGTGTTATGTCCAATGAGATGCAGCCGCCTTCCTCTATTTCCACATCCACATTAATGCCGATGCCTCTTAAGAAGGCAATCTTCTCAGAGTCAACCAAGAAGTATTTGTTGCCGACCTTCACTGAGATTGACAAACCGTGATAAACATCGAACTTGTCAATCGACTTAGCCACTACGCCGAGGTAATTTAACACCAAGGCAATTACAACACTCGTTTCCAACTTATTTGTGTTCATATTAATTTGAGTTTAAATTAAACATAAGCCCTAAGACTTTGTCTTTGAGCCAAATCCTACAATCTGTTCCTTAATATCCAAGAAGAATCGCCATACGGCATTTTTCACATGATTATTATCCGGCATAGCACTCAACGCTGTTGTGAAGTGCGCCAGTATAACAGTCACATCGCCCTGCAAGTCATCTCTCAGACCACATACGAAATCCTTGATATGACCTCCGAGCTTTTCGTCAACATGAGGCAGCACCTCTTTGAGGTTAGCCTCCGCCTGCGGGGTAAGAGGATATCTCCCCTCGGTCCCCTCCTTGTTTTCTGTTTTACTCATCTTTTTTTTAAGAAGCCCTCCCATTCGTCTCACGACGGGAGAGGTCTATAATCACATCACGCATACAATTATGAAAAAGAAAATCAGTTCATCCTTGTCAAAAATCGCCGTCAAATCATTCTCGACTCCCAACGCCGGAAAACGTCGTTTGTCTGTTTGACGGTGCAAAGGAAATACTTTTTTTTGAGATGTAAAATGACGTATGGTAATAGTGGTAGAAACTTTTTTTCATATGGTACAAACTTTTTAAAATCTGGTATTGAGTTGGTATTATCTCCACTTATATAATACCATATCAAAATTAAAAAAGCCCCAAGACTTATAATCTTGGAGCTTTACAAATACTATGTGATATATTATAGTGTTTTCGTAATATTTTCCCTGTTCGATTTTATGTACATAGCAAATCTATTATCCATTTCATTTGCTAATTCTTGTTTTCTTTTTGTTGCTTGTGTTACGACCCAATCTGAGTATTTTTTACCTTTAAAACCCTTCCACGGAGTACTTAAATTACTATGGTCAAGTTTTATATCAAAATATTCATTGACAAACCTGCAAAACTGCGACACGTTATCATCTATTACATGATATTTTATAAGTACAGCATATACCGAAATCCATAGTGCTTTTTTGCCTTTCAATTCCTTTTCATATTCTTCAATAATGGCGAGCCATTCTTCTTTATATTGTTTAAAATAGCAAGCCTCGATTTTTTCTTTAGAAAAATTACTTTTCAACTTAATAACTTCTGACATATTTGAATTTCCTTCAAGCTTGTCTATGTCTTCATATATGTATAATGTTGTTTTAATGAATTTGACCATAGCTGCGATTGAGTCCTCTTTCAGAGAATGCCGATTATCGAATATATACATACCCAAGTCATCCATTTTGATGAAATCATATCGTTCGCCCTTAAAGTCTATCAACAATCTCAGTTTATAATACAACCTTTTGTATTCATCGATTGTCTCATTATTTTCTTTGTGGTCTATCAATGCAAATCCTGAATCTGAAAAAGTATTTTCAATTCTGTCCTTGTCTATTTCAGTCAAGTCATACATAATAAATCCAGAATCGAGCAGTTCCTTCAGCTCAACGGCAAGTTTTCTTTTCAACATATTTATATCATATTTCCTATGCTTATCTTTCCAATCCTTATATTCCTTAAATACAGGGTCTAATGACTTCATTATGCCATTGATATTTAATATATCCATAACCATTGCAGAATATTGTTCTTCTTCCCATTTTCCGTTCTTAAGAAAATTATCAATATTACTCAATACAGCAGTCAATTTGTTCAGTGCATTGTTGATAGCCACGCTAATCTTTTCTCCACCAAAATACACGTCTGACAGTAGAACGTCAATTGCAGAGTGGATTTTAGATTTCTCCTCATCAATTATAGCCTTCGATTCTTTTTTGTCTTTAGCAAAGCTCCTCGATGACATATATATAGTGTCAATAGCTTCCTTCTTCTCACTATCGCCAGGTTTGTATCCATGAGTCTCAGAAGAGTTCAACCAAATTCTTTTCACTTTGTTTACCCAACCGTCAAGTTTTGCCCATTCTCCATAATCAATATCCCTGTCAATGTTGTGCAGAGGATGATTTTGAAGTTTTCTTAATAACAATTCAAAGTATTTGGTTGCGGAAGTAATGTCAAACACTATCTGCAATGTTTTCAGCTTAACAGCCAAGTCACCTATGGCAGCGAGCGAACAGCACTCTGCCTTAAGATGATTCATGAACTCTTTTGCCAATGACGGCGAAAACTCTTCCATATATCTCTTTTGTCTTTAAGTAAGCGTGGGCAGTCACCCACACACAAAACAGATAGTCGCCCCAGGGTTACCACACCCTCGATACTTTCTATATGCCGCATACAAGTGAAGCCCACGCCGTAGATTGTTTATATCTATTGAGCATGAGCAACGCTTGTCGTTGGTTCTTGAAAGTATCTTTGTCTTTAATGATGTGGTAATTTGGGACGACAAGACAACAAGACGCTGACAACGCTTACCTTTTTTTCTATTCTCTGCCTACCTATAGGGATAGGCTCCTTTCAATCTTTCAATTTTTCAATTTTTAAATCTTCTAAATGTTTGTGAATCTCTCGAAGTATTCTTTAAGTTTCTTAATTACTCTGAACTTGGTTTCCTGGCGCATATTGCCGGCTCCGAAAAGCGGCATTGGCGGCAGTATCTCGGTCACGGCAGTGCCGCTTTCCTCTATATATCCATCCTTGAAGGCTCGCTCCACAAAAGTCTTTGTCTTCTCGGATTTCAGTTTTTCCTCAGTGATAATATCATTGAGCTGGCGCTCCTTCTCTTCCTCAAGATACTTGTCCCATTCCTCGTGCACCTCTCCAGCTTCGGGAGTAATGCTGTCGATGAATCTCTCTATGAGTTCCTTCTTGTTCCTAAGGTCAGGACTCGACGTGATGCTCTTGCTGATGCTCACAAGCACTTCCTTGTCCTGACATTGCGAGGCCTTGTATTTCTCCACAAGCGACAATATGAACGTAATGTCAATCTGCACTTGCTTCACAAGCTCAATCTCAAACTCCACGTCTTCGCTCACGTCTGCTCTCTCGCCCTTTGCGCGATTGCGCTTGTATTCCTCATACAGGCTGTTATACCACGACATGTAGTCCTGCCTCGCTCTCTCATTCAGAATCCTTATCTCCCTCAGCTTCTCAATGTCTGATGGGCAGAACTCGTCAAACGATGTCAGCAGGTTATACATCTTCAGATAATAGCCAAACAGTTTGATAAACTCATTTTTTTCCTTGTCCTCAATCACCTCTGTAAGCTTATCCACCGGGAATCTCTCTGTCAGCATCTTCACTATCTCCACATAGCTCTTGTGATACTTGCCGTTCTCGTCGTGATAGCCCTTGCGGTAGTATTCGTCGAATTGCCTCATTATCACTATACCCTTGGCATCCTTATTGCCAAAAAGGGCGAAACATTCGTTGGTGGCAGGTTCAAGATTTCTGAAGCTGACAATATTGCCGCAGTTCTTAACTGAGTTGAGTATGCGGTTTGTGCGCGAGTAAGCCTGCAATAGTCCGTGCATCTTCAGATTCTTGTCCACCCATAGCGTGTTGAGTGTCTTGGCGTCAAATCCGGTCAGGAACATTCCCACAACTATCAATATGTCGATGTCCTTGTTTTTCATTCTCAGCGATATGTCCTTGTAGTAGTTCTGGAACTTTTCGCTGTCCACGTCATATTCAGTCTTGAAGATGGCATTATAGTCAGGGATGGCTATATTTTTCAGGAATTCCTTGCTTGTAGGCTCCAAGTCGTTGATGCCCTCAGGGTCTTCCTCGATAGCTCCCGTAGCCTTGTTCTCTTCCTCGTTGGCCTCATGGGTGAATATGGTGGCGATGGTGAGTCTGTCCTTTTTATCCAACTTCTCCATCTGTCTTTTCATCTCCATATAGAAAGCCCTTGCCATATCCACGCTGTCAACGGCAAATATAGAGTTGAAGCCCTTTGTCCTTGTCTTCTGCTTCACCTCTTCCACTTTCTTCTGGTCCTTGGCTGTAGCAATTTCCTCCACGTTCATCAGTTTGCTGATGGAATATCCATCCGAACGCTTTGTCTTCTGCTTGAAGTGTTCCAGAATGTACTTTGTTATCAGCCTTACCCTCTGCTCGTCGTGCAGTATTTTGTCACCCTCAATGCCAGTCACCATCTCGTCTTCCACATCGCCTTTCTTTTTCACTGTCTTGATATAATCGACATGGAATTTCAGCACGTTCTTGTCCCTTATGGCATCGATGATGTTATACGAGTGCAGTTGTTCGCCGAACACTTGTTCTGTGGTTTTTCTTTCATCCACACTGCTGGCATTCGCATTTTCGGCGAATATGGGAGTGCCTGTAAAACCGAACATTATATACTTCTTGAACGTGCTGCGTATTTTCTTTCTCATCTTACCAAACTGCGAGCGGTGACATTCGTCGAATATGAACACCACGTTCTTGCCGTACAGTTCCTCCAACGCCGCCTTGTATTTCTTCGGGTCTTTCAGCACATTCGACAGCTTTTGGATTGTGGTAATCAGTATCTTAGCATCTTTGTCGGCCAGTTGCTTTCTGAGCACATCAGTTTTTGTGCTGCCGTTGGCGCAGTTAGGCTCAAAGTTGTTGTATTCCTTCATTGTCTGATAGTCGAGGTCTTGCCTGTCCACCACAAACAACACCTTTTCCACTCCGTCAATCTTCGTTGCGAGTTGAGCCGTCTTATACGATGTCAATGTCTTTCCCGAGCCGGTGGTATGCCATATATATCCTCCTGCCTTTTCCGTTCCCTGCCATCTGTTCAGTATAGCAGTCCTTATTCTCAGCAGTATGCGCTCAGTGGCTGCTATCTGATAAGGCCTCATGGCAAGCAGAATGTTGTCAACCGTGAACACGCAATACTTGGTCAGCATATTCATAACCACCGACTTTTTCAGGAACGTCTTGGCGAAGTCTTCCAAGTCGGATATTATCTTGTTGTCGGCATCCGTCCAGTATGACGTGAATTCAAACGAGTTCGATTCAATCTTCCTTCCCGGAATCTTCATTTTGTCCGCTTCTTTCTCGCGCGACATTCGCGTGGTGTTGCTGTAGTATTTCGTCTGCGTACCATTAGAGATTACGAACAACTGCACATATTCAAACAACGCCTTGCCAGCCCAAAACGATTCCCTCTGATAGCGGTCAATCTGGTTGAAAGCCTCCCTTATCGACACACCTCGGCGTTTCAGTTCGATATGCACCATGGGCAATCCGTTCACGAGTATTGTCACGTCATATCTGTTCTTGCTTGTTCCACCCTCAGGCACATATTGGTTTATCACCTGCAGGCAGTTATTTCCGTGATTACGCTTGTCGATTAGCGTGATGTTCTTGGTTTCGCCGTTGTCTCGTTTTATCTCGATCACGGTGTCATCCTTTTGAATCATCTTTGTTTTCGCTTCGATGTCATAAGATTCATTGGCGATGTCGTTTTTCATGAACCGACCCCATTCGGCATCGCTGAACCTATAGCCGTTGAGCCTCTCCAACTGCCTCCTAAGATTATCCACCAAAGCCGCCTCGTCGTTTATCTTCGGATAGTCATAGCCTTGGCTGACAAGCTGCCTTATCAGCATGTCTTCCAGAGCCGCCTCGCTTTGATATGCCTCAGCATCCCGTGATGGCACATCGTAGTGCGCCATCACGGTCGATTCCGATTGCTCAGCGATTACGTTATATTTCTCTACCATAGGCTTTAATATTTAGTTAAAGGTCAACAATTTCTCACGATAATATTCATACTGCTTTTGACGCAGTGCTATCTCTTCTTTTAAGGATGTGATAAGAGATTCAAAGACATCGAGCTTGGAGACGATGGATTGTTGGATGGCATCATCTTTTGGCACAGGAATAACGATTTTACCTAATCCTTTAGCAGAAAAAGAACATATTTTACCCTCTGACACACATTTCTTTAATTGTTGATGATACTCAGTTGTGCGAGTATAATATGCTATGAACATAGGGTTAATATTATGTTTAACAATATAGCAAGCATCATGCACAGCTGCCGGTTCTTCACCAAACCAAGCAAGCCCTACACCAATGTCCCAGTTGTTTTCTCCTGCTCCGACAATAATGACATCTCCATTATCAGCATATCTCATTTTCTTTGGAAAATATCTATCCAAATATGTTTTAGCTTCGTCAGCTCTTACCCCATAGTAAGTGTACATGTCGCCATAATGAATACATGGTTGACCTTGCTCTCTTATATCATCTCTTACAAATCTTTTCCCTCTCGTAATTGAACCGAGTTCATTGAACTTTAATAATTCGACTCCTTTAGTCTTATCAAATAACTCATTGTAAAATTTGTCCAGATAATACTCAAACTGCTTCTGTCTCAATGACAGTTCTTCATTGAGGGCATCAATAAGATTAGTGAAAGAATCCAATATCTCAACTATTTCTTCTTGGACTTTGATATGAGGAACAGGTATTTCAAATTGAGAGTATTTTGATATCCATTGCCTTGAATGTTCAGATGAAACGTAATTTATAAGAGCCATTGAATGAAAGACATATCTCAATATACTCTTATTGGTTTTTAGTCTTAGCATTTTCATAGCAGAGCTTTTAACTTTAAAGTCAAAATCGACCCAATGATAACCTGTTGTGAAATCATCAAATATAATTGTAGGGTTGTTCTTTGATGCTTTATATACACCATCTGTCTCGTCTGTATATCCGAGAATAAAACTTTGTCCTGCTGTCAAGACAGGAATATCGTAGTTATCATCATACTCAGATGATGTTACAATATATTTTGATGGCTGCTCATAATCAAGAACATCACCTAATTTCATAGGTGATACTCCATCAGGATTATACTTCGCCAACAATTGCTCAACCTTACTCATACCTCACCCCTCCATTTCCTCAATAATTCCATTAACCTCAGCCCTAAATTTATTGACATCTTTCACGACATCAACAAGACTGTTGTTTACAGCCTCAATGTCAATCTTCTCACGACTATCCTCAGGCTCCACATAGGATGACACGGAGAGATTACATTCATTCTCTATAATCTTATCTACTGACACAAGAGCAGTGAAATGTTTCACTTCCTCACGCTTAATATAAGCCTCAACGATGGCATCCATATCGTTAGGCTCATTGTCTTTTCTCTCTCCACGCAGGTAGTTCTTGTTGCCGTCCTTACCGCATAACTTTGATGCATCAACAAAAAGAACATTTCCGTCCCTGCGCTTTCCTCTTCTCAATACAATGATACATGTGGCAATTCCAACTCCAAAGAACAGATTTGCCGGAAGCTGAATGACAGTATCAACAAAATTGCCTTTCAGTAAATATTCCCTTATCTGCTTCTCACCACTACGATAAAGCACTCCAGGAAACTCGACAATGGCACACGTTCCAGTCTCCTTCAGGTGATAAAGCATGTGCATAGTGAATGCCAAGTCGGCAGCACTCTTAGGAGCCAACACTCCTGCTGGAGAATATCGCTCATCATTTATCAATATTGGGCTGTCTTTACCAATCCATCTCAAAGAATACGGAGGATTGCTCACGATTGCGTCAAATTCCATACCGAGATGGCGTGGATCAAGAAGTGTGTCGCCAAGCTGAATGTCAAAGTTATTATAGTTCACATTATGAAGGAACATATTGATGCGGCACAGATTATAGGTCGTGGGATTAATCTCCTGACCATAATACTTCAGACTTGGATTGTTCTTGCCTACTGTCTTATTGAATTTTAGCAAAAGCGAACCACTTCCGCAGGCAGGGTCATAAACCGAATCGATATCCTCATTGTCCCACGACGCTATGCGAGCTAACACTTGCGAAACTTCCTGAGGCGTGAAAAATTCACCGCCAGATTTGCCGGCATGTGCGGCATACATCTGCATCAGGAATTCGTATGTGTCGCCAAACGTGTCAATCCCGTTGTCCTGAAGATTCTGCGACAGCTTCATATCCTTCACCTTTGATATAACAGCCGCAAACACCTTGTTGCGGTCGGCAACAGTGATTCCCACCTTCGAGTTATCTACAATAAAGTCGCTGAACAACCCCCTCAACTTGTATTCCGCATCCGTTCCCACGGCACTTGCCTCGATTGCACGGAACGTCTTTGCAAGAGTTTCGTTGAGGTTAACGTCGGTGTCGGCATTGGCAGCCACATTGCAGAACAACTGGCTTGGCAGGATAAAGAATCCCTTTTCCATCACCATCAAATTCTTGGCCTTCATTGCCGACTCATCGTCAAACTGAGCATAGTCGAATCCCTCTATGCCAGCTTCCTCCTGCATCTTATTGATATAGCTTGCAAGGTTTTCACTGATATATCGATAGAATATAGTCCCCAAGACGTAAGCCTTAAAGTCCCATCCGTCCACCTTTCCTCTAAGTTCATTTGCGATTGCCCATATAGTCTTATGCAACTCATCGCGCTCACTTCTTGTTGCCATTATATGATTATTTATTCGATATTATAATAATTAGTTTTCTGTATTTGCTTCACGAGGTGCTTCATACTCTTGCCAATATAAGCAGATTTATCATCGGGAGTGCCGCTGAATATCAGGCGACCGAAGCAGCCGTTGTCCTCTCTGCAAATGGTGTAAGACAAATCCCTCAGAACCATCTGCACTATGCCGTGGGCATGAGATATGACACATGTAATCTTGTCGCGTTTGTCCTTTGCCACAGGCCAATACTTGCGTGTGGCTTCGTATCTGTCACGACCACGGTCGTATATACTGCCGTTATTGGGGCAGTCGATTGAATTGTTTATACAGACGAACAGTATTCTGTCTCGTTCATCAGGAATCATCTTTTCCATTTTCATATTAAATTAAGTGAATTATTATTATTGTTTATTCCACTGCTATTTTCACACTCTCCTTGCCAATCTTGGCTATTATGATTGAGCCTTGTTTGGCTGAGAATGAAACGCTGCCATCTATTGATTTTGCAGAGCCGAGGGCCTTGCCATCTACTCCGAAGAAGTCAACTTTCTCGTTGTTGTCGAGGCCGGAGATGTTGATGAAGCCGCCGGCTGATTGGATGGCTATGCAACGGTCTTTTATTGATTTGATACCTTCGGTTCCTTCTATAGCAACAATTTTGCCAAAACGACTCCATGGTTCTGTTGTTTTATATGCTTCAATTGCGGATGTAGGGACATGGAGAGTTGCTTGCTCTATGTTTGTTCCCTCAAAAACATAATCCCATGTGAATGGTAGATGTTCAGGATAGCAAAAAAAATCAGAAAGTGAACTGCAATTCTCAAAAGCATAGCTTGAAATGAAATTAACAAATTTCGGTATAATTACAGAGATGATATTTGAGCAACCTGAAAAAGCACCATCTCCAATACTAACTACAGAAGTTGGTAATGTTATAGAAGTCAGAGATACACATCCCTTGAATGCTTCTGAATCAATCGTGGTAACAGATGTCGGTATATCAACACTTTTCAAACTGCTACAGCCTGAAAAAGTTGAAAGTGCAATAAATTCTATTGAATTTGGTAAAGTAACAGAAGAAAGATTAGTGCAATTAGCAAATGCCCCCAAATCGATATTAGTAACAGAATTTGATATTGATACTGTTCTTAATTGGTAACAATTCTCAAATGCGAATTTACCTATGCTTTTAACAGAATTTGGAATATTGATGTTAGTTAAACAAAGACAATCAAAGAAAGAACAATCCCCTATTGTAATAACCGAGTTTGGTATTTCTACAGACATTATGTTTCTACAACCATCGAAAGCAGATGAACCTATAATATTTACAGAATATTCTTCCTCTTCAATTTTAATTGACGAAGGAATAATAACGTCACCTGTATAATTTTCTTCTTTTAGTTCTTTGTAAGTTACTTCTGCAGTCTTTTCTACTGTATTCAAATTATAGTATATTCCATCCACTTCAACATCGTATGCGGATGCCGAGATTGAGAAGAAAACGCTGAGGATGAGCGTTGTCATCAATGATGTAAATCTTTTGTTCATAATCTTTTCAAATTAAGTGAATTTATATGTTATGTACTATCATAATAAGTTCAACAAGGGATATAATTCTCATTGCAGTACTTTATGACTTCATCTTGCGATGCGAATCCTTTGTCACAGAACTTTTGAAGGCCTCCCTTGACATCCTCAAGTACATCTGTAGCCGCATTAATCACCTTTGTCGTCTTGACAATGAAATTCTTGAAATCTGGATTTATCCTGCATAGTTTGTCGATGGTATAATAATCCAATTCGTTCTTTCTTGCAGGATATAAGACTGTCGTATCGTCGGTATATGGCGATACTTTGATTACTCCAATGCCAAACGAGCGATTGAGGCGAGCCATTTCCTCCATCACATCCTCGCTGATTTCAAAAGCTACGAGATAACCATAGTTTGCCCAACTGCTATTTGACAGCGCTTGGAAGAAATACTCTTTCAGTTGATGGTCGTTGTCTATCGTCCTCTTTAACTCGTAAGAATATAATGCGATATATTCCTTTGTCTCAGTAGCCTTAAGCAACGAACGGGTTGATGACTCCTGGAACTCATTAAACTCCACTCCTACCATATCAGGATGCACCCATTTCTGAGCTTGGTCAGACTTGTTTGAGCTTTCATGAAAGATGGTCTTTGACAGGATGTTATTACCCAACAAGTAATTGGAAAGCAAACGATGAAGGCTGCGCTCCTTATAATTTTCTTGTTTTGGAGTAGTGACTTCAGCAGGATAAGTAAATGTAGATACTCCTCCTGCTATCAGTTGAACCAATTCTTCTGAATATTTTGTTATATTGCAGCATGTTCCGATAGAGCCTGTGGAGTTTTGCAAGTTCTTGGACATAGACCGTCTTTCGATAACGACGTTGCTCCATACGACGGAGCGTCTATGTGGAAGGTCGGTACCATGTTCGAAATAATAGTCACCTTTTATTTCGCCAACATGATACCCACCATTTCCATTTGAAGCAAGCACTATATCGCCAATCTTCAAGCCAAAGCATATTGTCCACAAGAATCCTATTGATGTTCTTGCGGTTCCGATGGACTTTTCTGTATTGCAACTCAAATATTTTTCCACCAGTTGCTTACGCCACTCCTGTTCGTTGTCATAAGGAGATAACGTGAGGTCGTAATCTTTTACGAACCCAGCGCCGATGTAATTGTTTTCGAGGCAATCAGCAATATGCTTGCCATGCTCTCCTAACATTATGCGATTATACTGCTTCATATATTCAATAATAATTATTGTTTATTCAACATTATAATAATTTGTCTTCTGTATCTGCTTCACGAGATGCTTCATGCTCTTGCCGATGTATGGAGAGTTGTTATCAGGAGTGCCGCTGAATATCAGACGGCCGAAGCAGCCGTTGTCCTCTCTGCAAATGGTGTAAGACAAATCCTTCAGTACCATCTGCACTATACCATGGGCATGCGAAACAACACATGTGATCTTGTCGCGTTTGTCCTTTGCCACAGGCCAATACTTGCGTGTGGCTTCGTATAAGTCACGACCTCGGTCGTATATGCTGCCGTTATTGGGGCAGTCGATTGAATTGTTTATGCAGACGAACAGTATTCTGTCTCTTTCATCAGGAATCATATTTTCCATTTTCAAGTTCAAATTAAGTGAATTATTAATATTGTTTATTCCACTGCTATTTTCACGCTCTCCTTGCCAATCTTGGCTATTATGATTGTGCCTTGCTGGGCGGAGAATGAAACGCTGCCGTTGATGGCGGTGGCAGAGCAGAGAGCCTTGCCATCAACTCCGAATAAATCAACCCTCTCGTTGGTGTTGAGGCCGGAGATGTTGATGAAGCCGTAGGCGGACTGGATGGCTATGCCTCGCATTGCAGTGGTGTTTATATTGTCGGTTTCAAGAGAGCCTGAGGAGGGGAGCCAATAGAGTTTGGCGGTGGCTACGTCGGAGTTTATGAAGCCTTCGGACTTGGCATAGAACGTGATGTCGTAGCATGCGGACATGGCTACATTTTTGCCTTCTGCTATGGTCTCGCCAGTTCTCACGTCTGAACAATTAAGCATATAATAGCACTCTGCTCCTTCTGTCTCACATGTGAACTGGAGTTTTCCGTCTGAGAATGATATTGAAGGCGTTGCGCATTTTTCAGGCTCTGAGGGCGTTTCGCCGCTCAACGTTAGAATCTTGCCGAATTTAGACCATGGTTCTGTTGTCTGGTAATATTCCGTCTTGCTTTCAGGGACATATAGGGTAGCGTTTGACAAGTCTTGTGAGCCGAAGACATTTGGATATAGATATGGAGGTTCTTCACCTGTGATTGTGAATTCCTCAATTTGTGAATTTGAAAAAGCACCTCTCTTAATCTGCGAGACTTTCTTACCCAACACGATTTTATTTAGGTTTATTCCATTGAAATAATCATATACTATTGATACATTATCTCCGATATACAATTCCTTTAGTGAATATATATCAATGTGAGGATTGACAGAGCAATCGTAATATAGTGTCATTACTGAACCATAGAAAGCGGATTCTCCTATACTTGTTACGGAATTTAGAATCTTGACAGAAGTAAGACCGGTACAGCCATAGAAAGCACCACTTCCAATACTTGTTACGGAATTTGGAATAGTAACAGATGTAAGGCCGGTACAGCTAGAGTATTTAGAAGTAATTGATTCCCAATTATTTGCAGTTAATACGGTAGAAAAGTGAATTGGGTGTTATTTGTGGGTTTACGGAAAGTGAAGATTTAACGATTTTAACTTGCTTTGACGTGCAAATGTGAGGTTTGGATGACAAAATGAGGGAAGAGAAGAGAAATAAAAGGATGCCGTGAAAAGAGAAAATAGGATGGGTTGATGTTGATACGATATCCATTCTCTTATATGGATATACAGACAACTTTACTTTATTATCTGTATATATATAAGAGGTATAAAGTCAAGTGGAATGTTAGGGATGGTGTCGGTTGAAACGAACCCATCTGTTTATATAGACTTTAGTTGACAACTTTACTTTAATGTCTGTATATATAAGGGGTATAAAGTCAAGTGGATTGCGGATGATGGTGTACTTTGAAAGTACCCCATCTGCTTGTATAGAACTTGGTTGATAACTTCACTTTATTGTCTGTATATATACAAGAGGTATAAAGTCAAGTGATGCAAGGGGGATGGGGTGGTGAGGTGGTAGGTCTTTTCTTCTTTTCATTGCAAAAATTATTTTCGATGCGCGCTGATGAGGTGGGTACAAACCACCCCATCTTTTCTTTTTTCGACAGTCCCTGTCTTCGTCATCGTGTGCTCCACAATGGCTCGTTCTGCCAATTCATCGGGAAGCCCATGGCGGTCACATCAACAGAAGGATATGTAGCAAGGAGGCTTTTTAACTTGGTTTTGAATGCATCTCCTCTTCCCATAGAATCCAGCCAATATGCGACACAGCAAGTGATGGCATATAGTTTGTTGCCGTCTATTCCCGCGGCATTTATCCAAGCACCTCTCATGGTTGCTCCCATTTGAGGAGCATTGGCAAGGCGGCGGTTCCATATTCGGGAATGATGGGCACAACAATTACGAAGAACAGTTAGGCTGCGCATCCAACTCTCCAAGACTTCGTGCTGGGGAAGGTTGAACTGACGTGCAATACGCTTCTTGGTCTTGATGTCATTGCAGTTGTAGTAAAGTTTTGACAATGTTCCGAAAGAAGCGAGTTCCAATGTTTTCCATGAAGGAGGGAATACAGGTCTGTCGTATTTCTGTTTATGCTCTTTGATGAAGTCTTCCTTGCTACGCTGAAGTTCCCTATCTATAGCATTCATGTTCTCTATGAACTTATGCTCATCATCTGCCAAACTGGTATCATAGAACCAGAACGCACCATGGCGCATGGAGAATTCATGATTGACTTTTGTACGAAGAGCTATCTCTATTCTTTGTATGGCTTCAAACATCAGACTGCGCAGTTGGGTGTCGAAATCATATAAAGCTACAGCATCCTCAAACTTGCTGTTGGGTTTAAAGGAGTGTACTATCTTGTCTGCCTCCATAGGACGGAGATACTGAACGAAACGGAAATAGCAGACCTCACTTAAAAGTTTTTCTGCTGCTACTTCATCCACAAACTGCAAGCCTCTGCTTTTGAGCAGGGCTACCTGATCTGTGATAGATAGCGGGAGTTTTGTATATATTCTAACCATAGGTATAAAAGCAAAAGACCCGCCCTGGTTCGCTAATCTTACGGGAAGCGTGGCGGATTCTGTTGCTGCAAAGGTACGACTTTTATTTGAGTTGTGCAAGTGTTTGGGGAGAAAAGTGAGGGTTTGACGGGTGTTTTTAACAGTTGTTGGGTGTTTGGAGATAAAAAATGCAGCATTTACAAACCAATTTGGGGAAGATACAAACCTGATTAGGGCATGTAGATGGATGGTGCTAACTTTGCATCGTCATTATAGACAAGCGGGAGGACAGACTGCGAAGTGGAAGCTGGCTTTTACGAAGTTTGATTGTATGGAAAGCGGAGAGGTGCTACCTTTGGAGCATCGATGTCGGCAGGGCGGATCCTGAAAAGCCCAATAGTAAAGAGAGTAAGGAAAGAAAAGAATTAAGGTTCTATGAATAGAGAAGATTGTGGGGGACTTATGTCGTTCAGAGTTGAATTTGGTTGTATAGTGGCAAAGTTTGGCAGATATCATTGATATCTATTAAATTTGCATCCAAAAATGCGGAAGAAAGCCTGTTTTAACGTTAAACTGTCATAAATATGAATAAATTTCCGAGCGTTTTGATGCTTATATGAGAGAAAATTTGTATCTTTGCAGCGCAACGTGGTATATTCGCTCGTAACTGGGTGATGAGCCACATTAAAAAAACAGTATATGAAGAAGATGGAATATACAACAAAGACCGAATTCAACCCCCTGAGCCTTAGAGATTTAGGGGGGGGGTATCGGCTTTGCCGTAACGTCTTCATTCACATATAGATACAGAGCCTTCCGCAGGTGTCAGATAATGGCATCAGCGGAAGGCTCTTTGCGTTTATGCTGTTTCCAAAACACTAATACATTAACCTGAATATTTCATACTCGGTTTAACACTGCTATTTATGTCGCCCAAAAAA